>ORJL010346262.1_pt1 | contig 142821 bp, 131 predicted proteins | sample 1779941 | NCBI WGS metagenome assembly ORJL01 (sample SAMEA104232317, study PRJEB22302) | groundwater metagenome | biome: forest; feature: aquifer; material: groundwater | place: USA | collected 2011-08-07 | depth 5.8 m | reverse complement strand
TGGCATCATTAACGACCGAAGGCAGCAGGCAGCAGGCTTACGGCCTGGGGACCGTGCCTCCCACAGGCCCAACGACTACTGAACCGGGGTGGGTTCTTTTTGCTTTATCACGGTGGGCTCTTTTTACGTTGTCAAAACGAGCCAGCGTCGCCGCGGTCTGTACGACCCGGTCCCGGATCGTGGGAATACCGAGCGGGCGCTGGCCCACGCCGCTGGATTTCGGAATCATCACCCGTCTGACCGGCTGCGGTGTGTAGCGTCCTGTTCGCGCCTCCTCCCTGAGCTTACCGAGCCAGCGGGCTCCTCCCTCTACCTCGATGCGGGCGAAGGTCTCCCCATCGACGCCCGACCCTCCGCCGTTCGTACGGCTGAGGGCGTAGGCGTGGGCAAGGATGTCTGCACGCCACACCTTGTCATACAGGCAGTGGAATCGCCGAGTCGGCTCCTGCTTGGCCTTCATGTACAGCGCTCGTTGGAGCGTCCGGATTCTTTCGGGAGTTGCCAGGCTCACGCCAATCCCCCTCTCCTCGGCTCGTTCAAGCGCCCCCCCCGAACCAGGGCTCCTTCCCTCCACCGGCATTACCCGGTTTCCTCGGGACTCTGAGCCCCTCCGACGCCTACCGAGCCCGTCTCCCGATGGAGCCGTTGCCAGGTCGCCCTGACCGCTCGACAGACCTCCCGTGTTGCCAATCCCCGCCTGTGTACGTGCCGTGCCCACTACCCCGGCGAGCAGGACGACCTTCGCGTGTCAGTGTATCCAGTCGTCCTCGTCGGCCTTCGTCTCATGAGAGGAGACTCGGCACTCGCATTCACCCTGTCGAGGCCTGCTCAGGCTTCACTCGCGTTACGGCCCGCACACTTGCTGGCCCGCCCAGGGCGGACTGTTGTCCCCGGGGCTTCGACGGCTCGGTCACCCTCGCCATCGCCCGGGTAGCTACCAAGGCGTACCGACACTTCCTTGGGCCGGACTTGCACCGGCTGCGTTGATTGACCTTTCACGGCGCACTCTCACTATTATTGACACAGAGGGTCATCCCCCCCTCTGAGCCATCATGAAAATGAAACAACACTGCGTCCGCAATAATGGTCATCCAGCACAAGACTTGAGAGCATCTCCCGTTCCGAACTCGACATGTGTTCAATAAACTCCCCGTATAACATTTCAGGCAGACTCCCTGGTAATGTGAGTTCCGGATAAACACTACTCCGGAGCGAAAAGAAGTCATCAACGAAGGCTATCATGCCTCGCTGTATACTGGCGCGAGTATTCGAGGATTGTTGCTCATCATCAGAATACTCTTGATATACCGCCTCAAGCTTGCCGTTTTTATCCGGAATATAACAAATCACTTGCGGATCGTTAGAGCTCAAAAAGGTTTCCAGCTCGAAGCTTCTTCGCCACAGTGGAGAAGCGCTCGATGTGTCCGCACTAATCTGCTCACCATAGTATCCACGTGCGAATATATTGTGCTTAGCGCAGTTTTCACGAGATCTTACGGATGTCAACATATAATACCCTTGGATCGGTTTTCGTAGAAATCCAGACAACATCCCTTGAATAGTTGCAGAATAGCCGACGTCGACAACTGCCGCTGACGCCACGTCGTTCAGCCCGATCATATTCAAATACGCTGTCAAGCCCTGACGCTCAACTCGGCCAAGGGTAACTATTTTCTCTGCTAATTCTTCTAGCACCGGCTTAAGCTGGCGAATATCTCCCTTCACTTCCACCAATTTTTCTTCCTTCCAGAGGCCTTTCTTATACAAATTATTCAGGTCATCATCTTCCAACATAAGTCCGTACCGGTATTGTAAGAACTTCTTAAGCTCATTTGGGAAATATTCATGATCTGCGGCAATCCTGAAAATATCATCAAGAGATTCAATCATCGGCACTGTGACCGCTCGACGGGACAATACGAGATATTCGGAGGGAATAGCGTCTTCTGCATGCGTCGCAACTCGATCGTACACTATTTTAAGTAACTGACCCTCACGGGCCAGAAAGTATAGTTTCTCAATTCCGTCCTTTTTTGCGGTCTCCATGAGCCATAAACAAAAACTTAAGACGGCAGGACCTACCACAGCATATCCAATCTGCTCCGGTCCGCCGTAAATGAGGTTAGCAGGATCCAGCGCCGGATAAAAGATCGGCCGGAACAACTTATTTATCACCAATCCGAGCGCTAACTGTTCGCTTAGGTCGCCTTTCGTCCTAGTCCAATCGATAATCTCAGAAAATCTAGGCAATGCCCTGGCAACTTCGATCGGCCGCAACACGTGGCACACCTGAACTCCAAGATTCATTGGAATCTGGACATCAGAATGTTCGTTGTCGCCCACCATAAGGAGTTCGCCTGGGGTAATCTGTTCCCGTTCCAGCAGTAACCGGTATAGCTCTCCGGTATCCTTGCGAACTCCGATATCCGAGGATAAATAGAGCGCATGATATCCTGTGACTCCGTTCTCCGAGAGCATTTTCTCAATAATACGACGAGGCAAAAACATATCGCTCACAAGAACAACGCGTTTGCCGCTACGTAACGCATGGTTGAACATATCTATACACTCAGGTCGAGGAGCAACCAGATGGAGCTCTACTTCCTCCTCTAACATACAGAGATGCCTTACCTCATCGACCTGTTTGCCTGTCAGTAATGCGAACTCAGTATAGATCTCTTCAAGTCCCACGTCTCGCCCTGCACTCGAACGTGCCAGCTCTTCCGCATGCATTCGTATCCCGGAAAAATCAACGCCGACACCTTCCTGATTGCGGCGTCCGACAATTGTTTTTGCGGTTTCGGGATGGAGAACCGGACGAACAAGCAGTGTATCGAAAATATCGAAGGCAATTACTTTGGTATCTCTTCCTTCTAACACCGTTTTCACGTAATCAGGCGTCCTGGCCATATAACGGTCGAATCTCCACTTTGACCAGCTTGGTGAAAAAGGATCGGCAAGAATAAACGGCTTATATCCGGCGTGTCTGGCAGCAAGAACCAACAGCCGCTCAATACAGTGCGCCAGCGAGCCATCCGTCTGACCCGCCTCTACAGGAAAGTCCGTCAGTCTGATATCGGCCGAGAAAAGATGACGAATGGCCCCGCTCCTGGCCCAGAACATTGACCCTGCAGGGTAGTCGAAATATCCTTCCGGTACATCCTGAATCCCAATCCGCCTGCAGAGTTTGGCGCCCATCGCTCTATTAGAAAGCCAGGTATTGCCCCAGTAGGGCAGATACTCGTAATTTTGAGGGTAAATAATCCCGGCTCTCGGATCACTTTGGAATATGGAGAAGATCCGCCTAACCTGATTCTCGCTGCCCACCAACTGGCGCAAAAGATACTCCAGCCATCCATCCATTTTTCCCTGTGCATACATCGATTTCTTCGTGTGCAGATGGCAGATGTAGTCGTATTGTGCCAGTCGACCGCCAAAATGGCATATCATCGGCGCAATATCTCGACCGCGATTTTCTACAACCTCCACAATGACTCGATGAGCCTGTGGCAGCCCTGCAAATGCCTGATGACAGATATCGCGCGCCTCGTCGGTCGAGACCGAAACGAACACGTCAAACGCGAAGGGTATATTCTTTAGATGCGACGCGAGTTCTTTTGTCACATCAGGGTAGTACACATGGGCGTGGACGGCGATCCGGCCGGAAATATCTCCAAGCATGGGGTGGATATCATGGATATTCAATAACTCAGACGAGCATAGAGCAGAACCTCTGGCTTTGGTATGAAGGGAGCGCAACTCGACAATAATTCTGCGTATCGTCGCCTTCAGGCCTATTTTTCGGTAATACAAATAGGCCTTTCCCATCGTTACCTTAAGGTGTGCAAGTTGTATCGCAAATCGATCCTTGCTGAGCAGGGCGCGGATGGGGTGCCGCAACCATCGGATCGGTGTCGTAAGCTTCCAGAACGTGGAGGCAAGAATCGCTTCCAGCGATTCACGATAACGACGGGCTTCCACATCAAGACGCTCAACAGCCTCTTGAATCTGTCGTACGTCCGCCTCCCGTTGCTCAATGACCTGCTCAGCCCGTGCGAGGTCAGCACGAGCTGCCGATAATGCAGCGTCTCGCTCAGTCCGAGCTGCCGATAATGCAGCGTCTCGCTCAGCGTGAACGACCGACAACGCAGCATCTCGTTCCTGGATCTGTTGCTTCGCATGGATCAGCAACGTCGAATACGGGGTAGACACTTTTAATTGCGGAGAGGTCCCGCACACAGCATCCTTATAGATCTTCTCCAACATGGCGACATGGGCATCTATTGACAAGAGCGTATCAGTCCGCATACCACGACGCATCACCTCCAGCACCTCCGGCGCATCCAGGATCCTCTGGAGACACCTGGCCAGATCCTCAGCATCTCCAGCCCGAAAGGTCAGACCTGCCTTCCCTATTCGCTCGGGAAGGGCACCGCGATCCGAAACGAGGACCGGCAGTCGTAACTGTAATGCCTCGTCAACGGTAAACGAATACGATTCGCTGGTAATGGAAGGGAAGACGGCAAGATCAAGGTCGAACGCCTGCAGGTCAGCCGGCTGATAAGCACCATGGAATTGTACTGAGAGGCCGCGTGCAAGGTTGCGAAGTCGTTCCTCATATGCCTGCTCTAAGGCTGTTCCGATCAGATGGACCTGAACGGTAGACGGATCGTCCAGACGATGCAGCGCCTCCAGAAGTACGTGCGTACCTTTATGGTGCAGGAAATACCCCCAATGACCGATCTGAAGCGGTCGATTTGAGAACGCTGACGGCTCCTTCAGCCTCTCCTGCACTATATTGGTCTGGGAATGCCCATGTGGAAGAACAACCAAGCGGTTCTCCGGAAGCTTGAGCAACTCACACAGCAACGAACGGTGAGCCTCCGACGGTACGATGAGGACCGAAGCCAGTGAAAGCTCCGACCCTATCATCTGTTGACGTAATGCCAGCGCGGCAGCGACCTCCCGATCCGTCTGCCATTGAGTTCGCTCGACACAATGTAGACACGGCGCGGTCATGAGGGGCTCTCTACAGAACGATCCCTCCCGGTGAATCCGATGGATACGTGGGCAGGAGGTCCATACATCGTGCAGCGTCATGACGACGGGGATGCCCAGGTCCGCACAGATCGATCCCAGGTTATTGGTCAGCCGGTGCCAGTGATGGAGGTGCACAAGATCCGGTCGATCACGTAAGAGCAGATCCCGGACCAGTGCCTCAGCCTCAGGATCGAACTCATCTCTCCAGCCATGAGCGTGTCCCTTGGCTCTCAGGTAGCGGGTCACCCGCAGCCCGTCCTGTACGTCGCTCGCCAAGGTTGCCTGTGTTGCGTACTGACCAGCACCGGCCAGCACCTCACACTCATGCCCTCGCGCCAAAAGATACCTGCTGACGGTCTCGCAATAGGTCTCGGTCCCGGCGATCGATTCCGGCGGAAAGCCGTGCACGATCTGGAGGATGCGCATCAGGCTCTACCCTACCTGATACGCTTCCACATACCGAGCCGATGGGGCACAGATGGTTCGATATGCATTCAGGCCGGCCATCATGTGAAGCAAATCGTTATAGCGGAGCTGACTTGCATACTGTGTAACAGCATTACGCTTCACATCCCATACAGGCGTGATATCCAAGGCATGGGTCGGCTGTACTGTCGCCCAGATTTCATAACAGAAGTCTCCGCAAGGCGGCCTATACTGCCGGAGCGCCTCTTGAGCAGCCAGTCCTAACGCCCAGTGATCACGATGGATCTCTAGCGTCGAGGGGCGGTACACGATGTCCGGTCGATCCGTTACGAGCCTTGTCGTTATACGCTCTATCAGATCCGACGCCTCCGCAAGCTTCCCATCGGGGTAGTCCCAAAATAAGAGCTCATCGATCCCGAGAATCGATGCAGCCCGCCTGGCCTCGTTGCGACGCAACTCTCGATAATCGCAGTCCCGGTAATGACTCAGCGGGTCCCCAGCGGCTCCATCGGTAACAATGACCACCGTGACTCGATCGCCCTGGCGGCGGTGAAGCGCAATGGCCCCGCCGCATCCCAGACTCTCATCGTCGGCATGAGGGACCAAGACCAGGACACGTCCGGTCGGCGGGGCCGACAAGACTGCAGGAGGCTTCGGCGGTATCATTGTCCCAGGCACGTCATCGCCTTAGAATGATCGCGGCAGACGGTGGTTTGCAACGGCTTCGCCACGCAATGACACGAGGGATTTTCTGGGCAACGACCGTATCGCGTACCGTATTCAATAGATATCCGAATCACCCATCGTGTAGTACCAATGATCCTTGACCCAGTCAAGACACACCCGAGGATCGGTGGCCAAGGCCACCAGGTGATAGATAGTAGGCTCCCCCCGATACCCATGCTCACGCAGAAAGCCATACGGCCAGGAATATTTAGGAAACCAAGCGCTGAGCCGTTCCATTCCTGCCTCTCTGGCTACTGCCTCGCAATAAGCCAGCAGTCGCTCGGCCGTCGATGTCGAATCAGGCGGAACAAGCCAGTCCACCAGACACGCAACCGGCTGATTGGCCCATCCCATTCGAAGGACCGCCGCCCCTGCCGGAACACTACTCCACGGCTGTCTGGCCACAACCATCGTGTATGTGAGATCAGGACAGTCGGCGTATCGCCAGTTCAGATAGTCCGCATCCCGTATGACCGCAATCTCAAAAGCGGTCGCGCATCGCCGCCACAACATCCCCACATCATCTTCAAAGCGCGCAACCGTCTCGCACCTCACGGACCACGGCCAAAAGGAATCAGACCTACTCACGGCGGTGAGGTCTTTAACGAGCCACTGAATCGGATGGAGGGGATGATACCCGACAGCCCGAGCGCCGATCCGCAACGCCTCCGGCGTCGGGAATCCGTAGCCGATCATCGCCAGTCCACCACGGAGAAATCCCAGGACCGACTGTTCAGCCAGAACCGAAAAAAGCCCCGGACGTTTTAATCCTATCCGGTAGCGTGAATCGATCATCACATCGATCACCTGGATAAAGGTGACCGTCTCATTGCCCCATCGGGTTCGAACGGGCAGCAGGGCATATTGCCCCACAAGCGTACCGTCTGCCGTCTCAGCCAAGCGCAGTACATATGAACCGGCTGGATTGTCACGAAATTTCCAGCGCCAGTGCTCGAGCGATCGCTCTACCCCAAAAACACGCCGAAACAGATCGAGGATCCTAACCTCATCTCCGGCCCGATACGGGCGGATGATCCATCGGCCGGCGGGGTCCTGACAGACATCGTCCTCCTGGATCACCGTGACCGGCTCACCCACACGCAACCCCCGACGAGAGCGACGGCTGCTCCCCAGGATCAGAGGGCAGATCCATCTCCCACCGGTGATTCAGATGGGTGAGCCCTAACGCCTGGACATTCTGCACGACCTGGAAGGTGAACTCCCGTTCTCGCTGGTGATAGAAGTGCACGCCATGATCGTCCAACAGGAAGACGGAGATCGCGTACTCTCCTGACATCAAAGGCAGAGCGGGAAAACGCAGGCGGATGCTTCCGGAATGCGCAGGGGGTTTCACGTCGGCGACATGCGTGCCCGTCCCAAAAACCTCCACGCCGTCATTACGGTACAGGACCACGCCCAAGTGGACGGGGGTCGGAGGGTCCGGAACCTCGTACCGAACGGTAATCGCCAGTTCCTCCCCGGTCATGAATTGATCACACTCGACATCCTCTCCGTCGCGGCTGAGCCTGACCCTCGAAATCCATGGGAAGGTCCGCGGGCCTTGGTCCACACGGATGGCAGATGCTCTGGGAAGCTCTCGTTCCCGCAAATAGTTCTCGTATGTCCCCACAACCCGCGATGTCTGTCCGGACATCGCCACTTGTCCATCCCTCAGCCAGATCGTCTCATCACAAATCGACAAGACCTGATAGAGGTTATGCGAGCAGAACAGAACCGTCTTACCCGACCGCCTGAACTGTTCGATCCTGTCGGTGCAGCGCTTCTGGAAGTACTGATCCCCCACCGAGAGGGCCTCGTCAATGATGAGGATATCAGGATCGACGCTGGTCGCTACGGCGAAAGCTAGTCTGACGTACATGCCACTCGAGTACATCTTGACCGGTCGTTCGATGAACTCGCCGATCTCGGCAAAGGCAGCGATTTCAGGAAAGCGCCGCTCCATCTCCTTCTGGCCGATCCCCATGATGGCGCCACTCATAAACAGATTCTCTCGACCGGTGAATTCCGGATTGAATCCCGCGCCCAGCTCCAGGATGGTAGAGACGCGGCCCTTCAACGCGACGCTGCCGGAGGTAGGACGCAGAGTGCCGGCCACCAATTGCAGGAGGGTGCTTTTCCCGGAACCATTATCCCCGATCAGCCCAACGGTTGAACCGACCCCGGCCCGGAAGCTCACGTCTCGTAGCGCCCAGAACGCCTGATGATAGGTCCGCCGACCACGGAGAAGGTACTCCTTAAGGCGGTCCTTCGGGTTGGAGTAAATCCGGTAAACCTTGGAGAGGTCGGAGACCTCGATGGCGTACATCAGATCACGTCGGCGAACGCCGGCTGCATTCGCCTGAAAATCCGGTGGCCTATCACAAAGGTCGTAAGCGCGCACACGCCCAGGACCGCCAGGCTCGGCCACGCCGGAGGGCGTCCCAGGAGGATCAGGCTCCGGTAGGCCTCAACGACGGCGTACATCGGATTCATGCTCAGGAGGATGCGCCATTCCGCCGGCACCAGAGTCGGCGGATAAAATATCGGTGTCAGGAAGAGCCACAAGGTGAGTCCCACCCCCATGATCTGTCCAAGATCCCGGATGAAGACTGTGGTCCCTGCCACGATCCAGGCTAGCCCAACAGTGAAGGTGACCTGGAGGAGCAGGATCGCGGGAAGCGCCAGCACCAAGAGGCTAAAGTGATGGCCGGTGAACAACAGCGCGGCAAACAGGATCACCAGTCCGATTAACTCATTGACAATTCCGGAGACCACCAAGTACACGGGCAGGATTTCGGCCGGGAAGATGGTCCGTTTAATCAGGTTCGCGTGCTCCAAGACCACGCCGCTCGAGCGATTGATCGCTTCAGCAAAGGCATTCCAGGGCAGCATTCCACAGAAGAGGTAGATCGCAAAATTTCCCGTCCCTTCCTCGGCCCCCACCCGCACCTTGAGGATCTTCGAGAAGACAAAGCTGTATAGGGCCAGCATGATGAGGGGATGGATGACTGACCAGAAGAGGCCAATGGCTGAACCCTTATAGCGAGCCATCAGGTCCCGCTTGACAAAGCTGCCGATCAACGAGCTATGGCGCCAAAACCTGACAAATAAACTCACGTTCCTCCCGTATCCCACCCACATGTGTACATAACCGAACAGCACAACGGAGCATTCACTATACTCAAGATCAGCGCAAAGCGTCAAGGGAAACAACCGTCCTAAGGTCGAGCGTGGATTGCGTGACAATTCCGCTTCCAGATTTTGCTGTCGAGGCCGCAGTCAAAATTGTCACTTGACAGAGAGGATCGCCCATGTATGATAATGCCACTGTGAGACACCCCCCGGGCATCGGCTGTTCGAAAACTGGTGCCTGACGAAATGGCTTATGGGGAGGCGGTGGCAAGCTTTCGGATAGTTGCCTCGACCATACGATAATGTCGTTCACCACGTATGGATAATCCGATCGATCAAGGCTGGCAGCAGAAAGAGAAGAGCGTGCGATGCTGACTGTCGAGGAAGTGTATCACTTCGATCTCAAAGGCTACCTTGTGGTCAAGCGCGCGATCGAGCCGGATTTGATACGCGCCCTTCACGACCAGCTCTGTGAGCTTGAACGCGTCGGCAAGGAGCACCTTCCACCACAGTGCATCCCACACTGGACTCCGGTCGTCAACGAGTACCGCATTATGAACATCATTGAATGCGGCAATCTCTTCATTCAACTTATCGATCATTCCCAGATTCTCGGTCGGATCGAAGCCCTCGTGCCAGGGCCAATCCGTCTCACCGAAGCGTACAGCATCTCGCGAAAGCGGGGGATCGGCCTTCCCCTCCACGCCACTCCCATTGCCCAATACCGTATGACGCCATCGGGCCCGAAGTCCTTCCATGTCAAGGCCATCATCAATCTAACGGACTGCGGACCGGAGGATGGGCCGCTCGTCGTCTTCGAAGGCACACACAAGCTGGGCATGCCCTTCCCGTACTCCATCATCCATCCGGACTGGCCCACACCCACACATGATGTCGCCATGGCTCAGGCCTACCTCAAGGCTGATGGGTCCGCGCCTACCGTGAAGGTCCCATGGGAACAGATCCCAGGGTACAAGGAGGTGTACGCTGAGGCCGGCGATCTCCTGGTGTTCACTGAAGATCTCTGGCACGGAGCCAAAGAGTTGCGGTCTGACCGTACTCGACGGAGCCTTTATTTTGCTTACAGCCCCTACCATTTTGCCACCTGGCACGGCGTCGAATACTCTGCGGAGCTGAAGCAGCGAGCCACCGATCGGCAGCGCCATCTTTTATCCGGGCCATTCATTGGAAGCTTTTACGAGGGCGCGGACATCGCATCCCGCGTGCCTGCGGATGTGCCGTTTCAAATCCTGCCGAACTCCGAACGGCGGTCAACCTGGGGGGAGGACAACCCCCCGGTGCCCTTAACGCCCGCACCTCGAGAGGATCTTCTCGCAGAGACCCTTCGAGAAATCTTTGAGCAGACCCTCCCGCAGCGTCTCGCGGCGAATCCAGAACTGGCGATGGCGCACCTCGGAATCTGCCAGTTGATCATCTCTGGGAAGAGCGGGGGAAAATGGTTCCTGGACCTGACCGACCGGAACGGGCAGGTGATTCCTGGTGAATGTAACACACCTGACTGCGTCGTAGAGGTGAACTCCCAGGATTTTGTCGATCTTTTCACCGGCAAGGCGGAGCCGGCCGAGCTTTTTTACCAGGGCAAACTCGCCGTACGGGGCAACATCAGTGTAGCCATGCAAATGGCCACACTGTGGGGAGAGTAACCACCCGAAGAGCAACGTATAGCTGACAGCCATTCGCGATTCGCTGCCTTCAAGTCAGCGAATCGGTGCCCGGAGGTGAATGGCAGCAAATGAGTACGCCGCCACGCGATAGTCGAACCCGTCCACAGTCTTGACAATGGCCTTGACCGGTGGACCAATGCCGGAATCAAACACGGGCTCGGCGAATCCTTCCCCAACCAGCTCCATGCCTGATGGCTGAATAATCTGCGCATTTATCTCTTCAAGTGAGATGGGAGGATCACCGACCATCCGGCCGCCCTCGCCGTAATCAAACGTCATGAGGAGGGAGGCCGATGGCTTCATGACCCTGCGCATCTCTGACCAGAAGAGTGGTCGATGCTTCCGCAAGATTCCCTCGAAAACCGAAATTGAAATAACACAGTCAAACTGCGCATCGCCCAGCGGCCACCGACGTCCGTCGTAGTGTACCCCGGCCAATCGCTGCCCCACTCCCAGGACGCGGCTGTTCTGGTTGACCTGCTCCATCATCCGGGCGTCCACGTCAAGGACCACAACGGTGAAACCCCGGTCAGCCAGATAATAACAGATTGGGCTATTCCCTCCCCCAACCTCCAAGATCATCTCGACGGGCGCAGACGCTTTCAAACGGTCCAGTTCCAGTAGGACATGCGCATTTTCCCACTCACGGGCGAAGTCGAGCCGCACCGACAACCCCATCCGCTGCAGCCGATCCACGATGGACTTCAACGCCGCGGTCTTCTCGCGGTACTCCGGCTTCGTCAAGTCGTCCCGAAATAATCGGACAATACGGTTGAAGTCATAGCTGATAGATGGCGTGCGTTGCATAGCTCAGGTTCCTTTGACCCACACATAAAAGTTGTAATCGATCATGTAACTTACGCGCAAGAGGACGAGATGCACCCTCCAACTACAAGGGTCACCCCCACCACGAGAGCCTGAGGGGTGAGGTCACGGTTGACCCAGGAGGTAGCGGGAGAGGTCCCACCACCCGGAACTCCGCGGTCCTTACCGGACCTCACGGCACGGGAACCATGCTTCGTCGTAGTCCTCATCAGATCTTCTCGCTCACCACTAATCCCCGGTAACGGACTGACAGATCCCTCCGCACGACACTCAAGATCAACGGGCGCCGTGTTGCGCGCGCTTCACGATACCACACACACCCATCCCGCTCAAAACGAACAAGAGGCCCTCACCTCTTCTGTTGCGGCAGCGGATCCTCGGAGAACTCATAAATGGCGGCCAGGACCCCCGGTCGCGGCGACGTGACAGGTCTTCGTATAGTTGAAGAATGGGGACGGGATCCGAACATGTCCTCAAGCTGACGATCGGAAAAGAGTTCATTGGCAAACAGGATGAAATGGGTCGGCAGATCCGGCCGCTGACTGAGGCCAGCGCGGCGGATTACACCCACAGAGTGAAAGCGTCCATTCAGTGTGTCGTCCAAGCTCAATGCGCAGCGATAGTGTTGCGCCAAATACTGATCCGAGTCATACGCGATGATCACGACCTCCTGCCGGCCATTACCTCTATGCAAAAGTGTTTCCCGTGCCGCTACCATGAAATCCGATTGCCCTGACAGCGGCCAGCTCTCGCGGGCAACGACATAGCTGCGCGTGGCAACCAGGCCGAAACAGACGATGACCGCACTTGCGAGCGCAGGACGAAGCATCGCCCGGCGCCAGAACTGTTCCAGTCCCAATCCTGCGACGAAAAAAAGCAAAAGCATTGAGGGGAAGATGCGGCGAACGCCTGGGTACGCGCCGGCTAAGGCCGACAAAGCGACACTACCGAAAAAGCTCAGAAGGCTGATCAGCACCCATCTCCTCTCACGTGTCGGGGGGCAGGACTTCGAAGGGATCAGTGACGCCCCCACCCCGATCATCAGAAACCCGGCCATCGCGGTATCAAGATATGGCATCCCAAGATTGAGCGTATTCCACGAACGGCTTTCCCAGAAGACATCCTTCAACACAACAAGGATGCTCGGGATAGCCTGGTCAAAAGACAAGAAGCCTCCTGCCCATTGGTTCCAATGGGGGTTGCCTGTCAGCGTCAGGCGCATCTGGTAGCCCAGCCCGCCGGAGAGCACGCACGCAATGAGCCCGATCAGGCGGGTTCTCCAGGTCCAATAATCTCGGTAAAAGACAACGGCATGGAAGAAAACAAGGCACACCCCCGTCAAGAATGCTGCGGGAAAAAGGTATAGACTCGCATTGAGTGTGATCCCCAATAGTGCGGCCGAACGGTCTGTTAGCGGCTTTGTCAGAATGAAAAGGATAATACTGCTCGGTAAGAAGGAAAAGGTTATGGCGGTTGCGTATATCGAATGAGTGATAAAAGACGAACTGAGAAGCATCATACCAAGCACAACACCACTCACACGTGCGCCGAAAGCCCCATGCAGGGCCCAAAACACGATCACTGCAGAACCGGCAAAGAGCCCACTATTGACCGCGCGGGCCACTCCAACTCCAAAACCAAAGAGTCGATACGCTGCCAGATAGATGAGATAGGTCAGATAGTTGGTCCCACCTCCCCAAATCGCTTCGCTCCGGGAGAGCTGGTAAGGCATGATGCAGCTATCGAAGGCCTCGTCTGCGAAATACCAGGGGCCGAACATGAATCGGCTCAACCAGTAGCGACTGGCAAACGCACCGACAAACAGAACGACCGAGATGAGGAGGGTGGAGGCAGGAGAGAGAGGTAGCCTCGGGGGACTCGCATGACCTGCAGAGAAGGCTTTCTGCTGTGAGCATCTATCCACAATCAGCCAGACGGCCCAACAACACAACAGAATAATACTGACAATCCAACCGACCCGGAACAGGAGCTGAGGGATCACTGACGCGCACCAGCGTGGAGGCCAGTCTGCGATGAATCCTGACGACTGCGTTGAACAGGGCCAAGTGGAATAATACCCGCTAGCCGATGTTGACTATAGCCAAAAAAGCTCAATTCCGGCCCCTTACTACCCGCTCTTGAAGCCACAGCAGGAATAGGCTGCCGAACCGGTATAGACCCTCGTGGAGAAGATTGAACCGGCTCTTTCGGCGATCGTCGCACCAGACGGGGGTCTCAATAATGACGGCGCCATCGCGTTGACCCCAGGCGATGAGCTGCAGGATATAGGCACTCTGGTTAGCAAGATGAGAGAGATATGGCCGTATGGAGGCGGTCCGAAATGCCTTGGCGCCGATCGAGTAGTCCGTAAACTTGAGGTGAAGTAGCCGGCGCGTGCAGGCGATGAACGCCGCGCTTGCCAGCCGTCGGATCCACGAGCGCTGCTGACCTCCGGTCTGCTTCGATCCGATGACGATGTCCGCGGTCTGAAGCGCCACTGCCGCGGCCGTGATGAAGTCGAGATCGATAGTAAGATCCAGATCGAGGCACACCACCCGGTCATAATGCGCGTACGCCATCCCGGCCTTGAATGCGCGGCCCACGCCGCGTCGGTCCAGATCTATGACCTGTAGATCATCACGTCCCACCGCACATGACCTGGCGATTTCAACGGTCCGGTCGGTCGAGCCGTTGCTTACCAGGAGAATTTCATACGCCGAAATCCCCTGGTCCTTTAGGAAACACCTGAGCCGGTCGACGTTGGCGGCAAGGATGGCTTCTTCGTTATAGGCCGGGATGATGAACGTCAGTGGAACCCGGTGTTGGTGAGTGTCAAGCGGGCCTTGGGGCATGGCGGAAAGGGCCTAGGAGAAGGCTGGTCGCACGTAGTCCCAGAATAGTGCGGCCTGCCGACGCCACAGACGAAGATCCACCCTGCGAAGCCTGGACCATACCACTGCCGGCCGCAGGTAAAACTCACGGAAGGCCCGGTTGGCGATGGCCTGAAGAAGACGTGGATCGTGCTCCTTACTCAGTACTTCCGGGAACAGTTCTGAGGATCCGCTCATTTCGTACAGTGTCGTACCCAGGTAGGGGGTCACAGTATGAAATGACGCATAGGTTGGGTTGAGCCGCTTCGCGAAGGCAATCGTCGACTCCATATCTTCGACGGTCTCGCCAGGGAATCCGAACATAAAGAAACAGACCTGATCGATCCCTGCCTGCTTCGTCTCCGCAATCCCCCGTTCAATCTGCTCAAGGGTTATCCGCTTGTTCGTTTCGGCCAGAATACGGGCTGAGCCGCTCTCCACGCCAAAGTGGATCAGCCGGCAACCGGCACGCTTCAACAGTTGCAAAAGCGGCCAGTCCACATAATCGGCCCTGGTTTGGCATGCCCACTCGAAAGGTAACTTGGCCGATACCAATCGTTCGCACAGATCCCAGGTATAGTCACGAGCCGCAGTGAATTCCAGATCGATAAAATAGCCGGTCTTGGCGCCCACCTCACGGACCAGATACGCCACCTCACGGACAACCTGCTCGGGGTCTTTTTTACGATAGCCTTTACCGTACATCTTGAGAAGACAGAACGAGCACCGATACTGGCAGCCGCGTGTCGCTTCAAGCAGGACAAACCTGTCGCCGAGAATCTCGTAATGGTAGTTGCGAAGGTCGAGCAGATGAAAAGCGGGCATAGGAAGACTCGTCAGATCGAGTACCGACCCGTCCGGATTATTGAGGATGGCGCCCCCTGATTGATGTGTCACACCAGGAACCTCGGACGGATCCACGCCACGACACAATGCCCGCACAGCACACTCCGGCTCGCCACGGATTACGGCTCGCGCCCGCGTCATAGTGAGAAGTTCGCCTGGCGCCACGGTCCCATGCGTCCCCATCACGTGCAGCTTGCCGGGTTCCAGCAGGTGTGTGATGGCAAGAAATGGGTCCAGATCGAGGTTGGGGCATTGCCACCGATCGATCGGCGACGAGGTCACAAACACCAGATCGTGCTGCGCCGCGGCGTCTCGAATCGCGTTCAGCGTGGTGGGTACGGCACGAGCATCGATAAGGCTGACGCTTAGCCCGTCTTGTTCGAGAATCGCCGCACAGTTGAGCAGGTCAAGGGGAGGCCAAGCCCGATTGAACCGGCGGCCTTTTCGGCTGACCAGCCCATCCCAGCTCGGGTTGACAAGCAGAACCTTTCGTATCACCGTTGCCACCATCGCTCACGTGGTGCGGGTAACCGATCGTCCCGGGTTGACCGCCGACGAGTCAGAGCGCAACGTGCTTCAGCGGGAGGTGCGCGTTATCGGCTCACGTAGCTCGCTCTTGAAGACTGAGAGGGGACTTCGGTGTCGGGGTGAGAGTCCGTAGCGCCTGTTCCATCGCCTCGCGCACCTCCTTGAGGGCTTCCTTGGGTAGGGCTTCCCTGATCTTCTCCGCCGATTCCCGGTCGTTGAGGCTTTCCAAGGCCAGGACAGCCTGAAGGCGGACCCCGGGGTCCTCGTCAGCAATCGCCCGCCGCAACTCCGGCAGGGCCTCTTTCGCACCTACCTCTCGGAGGAGAAGGGCCGCCCAGCGCCGCACCCGTTGGTCGGGATCCGAAAGCGCCGTACGCGCCGCTGGGGCGGCTTGCGACGCCTTCAGCGCAGCCAGCGCCTCAAATATCGCTACCTTCGCTTCCCCGCTCGCCTGCGCTGCGGCATCGATCAGCGGGGGAATCGCCTTGGGATCACCGAGGCGACCGAGCGCCCTCGCGGCGGCAGCCGGCACATTTCGTTGAACCGCTGCCCGACCGGTAAAGAATCCGGCAGGGTCGCTGGGTGCAGGGATTTCAGGGCCCTTTTCCTGGAGCGCCTGAATAAGAGGTGTAAGTGCGCGTGGATCCTTTAAGGCGCCCAACTGCGCCGCCGCCGAGGCCCTGGCGGCATCCGGTTGGGCAGGGTCCTGGAGGGTATCGATCAACAGCGATCCCGGATCGATCCCCTCCCAGCCGATCCTCGCCAGCGCCGACCTGGCGGCCAGCCGGACAGCCGGATCCGGATCGCCGGCGGCGCGGCGCAAGAGGGGTTCACTGGAGGAGTCTTTCACAGACCCCAGGGAGGCGGCAGCCGCAGCCCTGACCTCGGCGACCTCTTTCTCGTCGGCTAGACGTTCCACGAGGAAGGTCATGGCGGGCTGTCTCTGGAGGGATCGACCCAGTAGGTGGGTCATGCCGGCCCGCAGTACCGGCCGCTCCTGCCCATCTCGGATCACGAAAAGGATCGGCTCAAGCGCTTTGGGATCCGAGGAGGCAGCCAATTGCTTGGCGACCTTCATGCGAACCTCATCCGACCGCATCTTATCCCGAACCAACGCGCCCAACCGCTCGGCGTCGATCGCCTTCGCCGCGGTGACCCTTCCCCGAACCTGCGGGCCGGCAGTGCAGGCCACCAAGCTGGAAACGATCAGAAGCGCGGCAGCGACAACCGCCGGACGGATTCGACCTCCTTTCATGCCGATTCTCGCGTCGACCTTAAGAGACGTCGGGATGCACGAAGGTGTCACCCGAAAGCCAGTAGCGTTGGGGCCCTACTTCCACAGCATCGTCCATACGGAAGAGTCTCGATGGTCTAAGGGCCCCACCCACGAAAATACCGAAATCTTACGGCCTATCTCCAGGACCGAGAGGGAAAGCGATGTCGTCCTTATCCAGGGGAATCTGATACATGAAGGCCTGCAGCGAGGCGAAATTGAACCCCGCAACCCATCCCATGTACCCGCGATTTATCGCGCTTGAACTGTTGATGTCGGCGTGACCAAAACCTCCGGCTGTGCTGGGGGCTGCATCGACGATCGTGGTCATGTCAAGGTCTCTGGGCGCAAGCGCGGGGGTGCCGCCGGGGATCCACGTTCCCAAGAGGGTCCCGGCTGTGTTGTAGAGCTTCATGTCTATGTCGAAAAGGTTTGCCGTGGGATTAATGAGCAGCACAAAGGTGCTCCAGCTCCCCTCCTGCGTCCAGTAGGGGATGTTGGCGTCCTGGTTCGACACGTTGTGCTGCGCGGTGTCCGACATGATCGCCACCGAGTTGTTGGTGGTAATCAGGTTCCCCCCCTCAGACACCCCGGCCAGGAAGGAGACCGCAAAATCGTCCCCCAGACCTGTCTGCGCGAAGTAGCAGAAACCGAAGCCGGTGTAATTGACATCGACCGTCAGACCGAGGCTCACAGGATCAAACACCTGCAACGCGAAAGGCGCAAGCGCGATATTCGTTCCCCCGGCAGGCCCAACGCGTTGAATCTGATCGTTAAAACATTTCACATTGACGATCCCGCCTGTTAACCCGGTGGTCTCTGAGATCAGATAGTGGGTCGTAAAGGGACCGGATGCCGATCCGATCGCCATGGGAAAGTGACCGTACGGAGCAACAAGGTCCTGCGCCTCATTGCCATTGGCCCAGGCTTGAGGGCAGGACAGAAGGGCGATCAATGCAGAGCCACCGAGGATTTTCCTCACATCACCTCTTCTCATCACTCACTCCTTTCTCCTTTTTGCCCCGTCAACACGATCAGTCAGGACCGGAAACGGGGGACCGAGCTGTCCAGGTCGTGGCAGCCTTCAGCAGCACTGCAACCGCGTGACGCCGTGGTACGCCAAACACGCAATTTCAATCTACGCAGGACCGCCCACCCTGTCAAGCGAATTGTGCCTGGCCGATGGTCGATCTTTGCGTATCAGAGCAGGCTTTACATCCGCCTCAGGCTGTGAAGAGGATCATCCAACAGCCTGAGGGAGACTCTGGGCGATCACTGAGAAGCGAGGCCAGAAATCGGGCCTTGCGTCAGGCCTGCTCATGAGCGCTGCCGGCGCCTGGCGGCGGCAACCCACGCCTCGCCCGCGCACCACAGCAGGCCCACGGCCGTAGCCATCCACCCCACGGTATCGGGCCAACGATCACCGAACACCAGCCTGACGGACCTTCTGGTCGGATAGACCACCATTAAGGCCGGCGACGCCAGATAGACCGACTTGGCTCCCTCGACTCGCCATTTCGGATGGTAGGAGACCTTAATGAGGTGTGGACGACCGGGACAGTCGGTCTGAAATCGGATCTCCTGCTCCAGGATCCTCTCCTCGACATGGCAGGCACCGGCCAGCGGGACCTTGACCGGCCCCTGCTCCAGCCCCTGAAAGGCAACCGCATCCGGCACGTGCGGCTCATGGCCTTGCGGGAAAATCAGTGGAACCTCCACCCATTCCGGTCGCTGGAACCAGTCATAGGCCAGGCGCTTCCAGTCCTTCGCGTCCGAGACCGCCGGGTGAAACGGGAGCGGGGTCACGTAGCGCCCGTTCCCAGGCAGGATCTCGTAGAGGGCGTACGGCTCGACGTTCAAGGCCCGCCGAAAGGCCGGGTGAGCATCCAGTGCCGCCTTGACTTTAGGCGAGATGGCGATGAACCCCTTCACGTTGAAGAGGACCAGATGGGGGACGGCCCGATCGGGATCGAAAGGGCTGCACCGATACTGCGGAAAGGGACACGAGGGCGTCGGTGTCAGCTCTGACTGGAGATCGAAGATGAAGGGCGCGCTCAGTGAGGACTGCATGTACGCCCCCTCGAGCGTTGGCCGGCCGGAAAACAGCGGAAGCGCTTCGAAGGCGCGGAGGGTGCCGGCTCCCTCATGCCTCTGCGAATGCTCATACATGATCCGCGGATCCTGCGGCCCTCCCCGTATCAGGGCGTTCAGGACCCGATACGGCTTCCACAGTGGAGCCGACTCTATCCCGCGATAGTTTGAGACAATCCAGTCGCGGCTGTAGGATTGTTGAGAGAGCGCCCACAGGATGGTGATCAGAGCCAAGCCCACCAGGGCGATCGGTTGGAGGCGGGGCGCGAGGCGATGCCAAGCTTTTCCGAATCCGGCGGCCGCGACCAGCGTGATGAAGAACTGGACGATCGAGAGAAACCGGATGTCCACCAGATTAATGCGGGCGGCCAACGAAAATAGTAGGATCCCGAGCGCGACAGGAAAACCCAGATAGTGCACCTTACGGATCCACTCCTGGTCGGACTCCCAACCCTTCTGCCGCCGGAACGCAACGATCATCGTGGCGATCGCGATGACAATAATCGGCCAGAGGATGATCGGGAGCGGCTCGAGCAGCGAGGTAAATTGCCAAGTGATGGGCCATCCAGATGTGTAGGGCAAGGACATGACCAGCGGCAGCAGCCAGAAACCCAGTAGCAGCCCCCCGATCCCATAGACTCGCCAGAGGTACCAGATCGTCGCCCACTTATCGCGATTGAACACAAGGAAGAACAGCCCCGCCCCCGCCGCCATGACCATGGTGTAACCGTGGCTGAAACCCACCAGCGCGAACAGCCCCGCACCCAACCATGCGTGCCGCCGCCTCTCGACGCCCAGGTACAGGGCGCCGAGGAAGAGTACCAGAAGAGGAAGGGAAAAGCTGTAGGCGAACTCACCGGCCAGGGTGCTGGGGATATTGCCGCCCCACATGGTGTTGCTCTCGATGAAGAGGAAGCAGAGCGTGAATAGCGCCCCGATGGCAGGCGTCGGGTAGGCAAGGCCGATCCAGCGGAGGGCCACGTACGACGCCAACGGGAGCGCAAAGGTCCCGGCAACGGTGCCCAGTTTAAACGCGACCGGGAACGGAGCGATAAGGCTCAGCCCACTGATAGCGAGAAAGGCCAGTGGAAAGTAGAAGAGGAACAGCGGAAAACCGGCCAGGTTGCCGGGCATCCAACCCACAATCCGACCATTCGCCAGCAGATGATCCCTGAGGTAGGCAGCTGTTACATAGTGGTAGAGCGTGTCACCACCGGCAACAATCGTAGGCAACAGGAGAAGGTATGGGGGGAACTGCCAGAGGAGTAACCCGTAGATCAGGGTAAGGACAACAGCGGTACTAACAACCTCGATCCGTCCACGGCGTCTGTCCACCGCCGGTTCGTCGGTTGAGGCTACCATAGGCGGCATGGGGCTGGGTCGTCCGCGAGCAGTCGCCAAAGAAAAAGCGGGGCGGCAGCGCCCCGCTTTTTTATACCGATTGAACAGTTCGTCGTGATGGCTACTTGATCGACCGTTTGGCCTGAGTCATCCACGCCATAAAACCGAGCAGGGCTGCGCCGAAAATCATCATCCCCCACTCTCCCGTCGTAGGAATTGTCGGAGGCGGCAATGTCGTGGGGATCGTCGTGGTCGTGGTCGTCGTGGTCGTGGTGGTGCCCGGGACACTGGCAAGGAACGTATCCTCACCGGGCCCATCGGTCAGAGAGTTGGAAGACCCCTCAATCCTGACCGTGAATTGATTGTCGAAGCTGAACCCGACCAGCGAGACGTTCCTGATGGAGAATGAGAAAATGTTCGACAGCGACGTGGCGAAATCTACGCAGGCGGGGAAGATCGACATACCGGCGGGGGGCGAGGCCGGCAGCAGGAACGAGGTGTTCGATGACCCACACGCTATGTCGGATCGGACCTGGACCGAGATCTTCGCCGCGGGGGTTCCGCCTGGCCCAGGTGTCGGGGCTTGGAGGATCGTAATGATGTACGTCTCAGGCCCATCTTCTTTGGGCAGATTTGGGGGGGTATTGAGAGAGGTCGTCGGATTCGAATCGCCCAAACAGGTATTGGTGGGGTTGCCGGCGCAGGGGGTCACAGTCGAAGCGGGATCAGCATTGCCGGCAAGGGTGTTCACCGTCCACTGCACAAAGATCAGGTCGTTTGTGGGATCCGTCACCACCGAGACGTCGGTCGTATCGAACCCGTTGGAAAAGGGGAAATCGAGGGTGGCGTTTTCACCGGTCGGGTCGGGCACGTCGATCGCGATAGGGGTGACAACCGCAGAGGCCGATATGGTAAACACCATCAGTAACCCCACAAGAGCGATGGAGACGGGCAGGAAACGATGCCGTATCAACTGTCTAAGCCTCTTCATGCTGCTTCACTCCCTTCTGCGCGGCGCGCACCAGAGTGCCGAGCATTTGCCTGTGGTTTGTTCCAGCGAGGGCCACATGCCTATCACCACCCTCGGTGAGGTAGAGAACATTGTGTACTACGACCCCCCTTCGATGTCAAGACATTTCTTGGAGTTCGCCCGATGAGACTTCCAGCGAACCCGCGATCAGAGATAAGGAGATGTGTTGTGTGCAGGCCCATCCGTTGCGTAAAAGCCCGGCTGCGCGTTCGCCTCTCGGAATCGTTGGGAGAGCGCCCTAGCCATGCAGGCCACCCGATCTTCCCAGGTGTTGTCCATGGCCGCACGTCTACGCCGCATCTGTTCCACCGTCCCGGTTTCCTGGAGGTGGGCCTCGACGAGCCGCACCAGTTGTTCGCGTGAATAGTAGATCGACACCAGGTCACCGAACCGTCGGACCTCCGGCAGGTCCGACGTCACCACCGGTTTGCCGGCCGCCAGGTACTCATACAACTTGATGGGATCGACAGCCCGCGTCAACCTGGTGAGCGCGAATGGGATCAAGGCCACAGCAAACCGCCGGACCAACGCGGGCAGGTCCTCATGGCATTTGGTGCCAAGCAGGTAGACATTCCGAAACGATCGCAGCCGTTTGGCAAGGGCGCGATCGAGGATCGGTCCGATGAGGACCAGGGACCAGTCCGGCCGTGAACGCGCGAGGAACGCCAGCGCCTCGCCGTCCATCCACGCCCCAAGCACGCCGATATAGCCGATGAGCGGCTCCGGGATGCCGTTGAGTGCGGACGGGAACGACCCGCTTTCCTGGTCGCCAAACTGCGACGCGACCACGCCGTTCCGGACCAAGGCGCACTTCTCTTGAAACCCGTTGAGCGATTCGAACAACGGGCGGGAACTGACAAAGATCTGATCGGCTTTGTGCAACAACTGCCGCTCCATTCTGGCCACCAATTCCGGGTTCGCTCGAGGATCCGGCAGTGCGCTATAATCATCCATGCAATCATAGAACGAAACGCACTCCCGGAAGTGTCCGAGCAACGCTTCATCCTGAGGATGCGACACACCGAGAATCGGACGACTGAATCCAAGCCGCTTGACGACTCGTTTGACCGATTCCCGCAGCAGACGCTTGTTGATGCGATTTGCAAGACTACTCTTGAGGCTGAAGGGGAGAAACGAGGGCGGCGTATAGACAAAAAGTCCGGAGGACACCCGGCGCAACCGGGGCAGCGGACTTTCAAAACCCTGAAACGCTCTGGTGGCTATCGACAGCATCGGCTCGACGTATAGGACGCGGTTGGTCCTGGCCATCTGAAGAGTGATCTGATGGGGCCGCTGCTTGATGGGATCCCACGCTACACAGGAAAAATAGATGATATCCCGGCGGCCCAACGCCGGCCTGGCCGGATAGCCGTTGACGTGATTCATGACGCGATCCCCAGCGCCTTCAGTACGATCGCAACGATGCGGTCCGCGGCCTGTCCATCGCCGTACGGATTGGAGCCGGGCGGCATCCCGGCGCGCGGGTCGCCATCGTCCAGAAATCGCGCGACGTGCAGTACGATCTGCGCCGTTTCAGTGCCGATCAGTCGGGCCATGCCTTGTTCGGTCGCCTCGGGGCGCTCGGTACTTCGCCGAAGGATCAGGACAGGCTTTCCGAGCGACGGCGCCTCTTCCTGGATGCCTCCGGAGTCGGTAAGGATCAGGTGAACCCGGCTCATCAACGCGATGAATGCGAGATAATCCAGCGGCTCGATCAGGTGGACGCGCGGCAGGCCCTGCAGCCTCTCAAAGACCGTCTCGCGCACATGAGGGTTCGGGTGGACGGGGTAGATGACGCGGATATCGTCGTACCGGCTGACGAGCCGGCCGACGGCGTCGCAGATATTGCGGAGCGGCGTCCCCCAGTTCTCGCGCCGATGGGCCGTGAGCAGGATGACCCGCTCCCGCGCAAAGTCGATCCCGCCTACGTCGAAATCGGTGAGGACCTCGCCTGTCGCCGCCATCATGGCCAGGGCGTCCACAACGGTGTTGCCCGTCACGAATATCCGATCGTGCGCCACGCCCTCCCGCAGCAGATTCATCTCGGCCATCTGGGTCGGGGCGAAGTGATAATCGGCCAGCACCGTAGTCAGGCGGCGGTTGATCTCCTCCGGATAGGGGTTCAGTTTGTCCAGAGTGCGAAGCCCCGCTTCAATGTGACCGACAGGGACTTGGCAGTAATAGGCCGCGAGTGCCGCCGCAAAGGTGGTCGTCGTGTCGCCCTGCACAAGCACCAGATCAGGGTCGATCAAACGGAGCAGCCGCCGCATCCCCTGCAGGGCCAGAACCGTCACCTGCTCCAGCGACTGGTCGGGTTGCATGAGGTCCAGGTCGTGCGCCGGCGTAATCCCGAAGATGGAGAGGACCTGATCCAGCATCTGCCGGTGCTGGGCCGTACAGACCACAATGGTATCGATATGGCGGCCACAACGCTCCAGCGCCTTGACTACCGGGGCCATCTTGATAGCCTCCGGTCGCGTTCCGATGACCACCACGACCCGGGCCCGTCGGACACCGGATCCGCTTGACAGGCGCTCGCGCATCTCTGACTCTCCGTGTCCTCCTGGTAGGATCGGCTTAGGCAAGGCCGGACTGCTCGAATCGATTCGCATCGCTGCCTTCCTCGGAGAGAGGTGCGACATCCTCATCCCGTTTGACGCCGACACATTGCCAGAATTCGATCGCGTAGTCCTGAACCAGCTTCCGACCCGCTTTCTGCCGCAGATCCGCGTCCCGCATCTGTTCATAGCGGGCCAAGACCGCCTCAGTCTCGCGCAGATACGCAGACACCTCCCGATGAAGGGCCGTCCGACTCTCCGGCGATAGCCCCGGTTCGCGCAGGCGCTTCTCGAGAGCGGTCCGTACAGCAGGCAGCATGCTGCGCACGTACTCGACGCGACCCACCAAGTCGTCATCACCGATCGCATCCCGCTCGTGCAGCCGGATGCCATTCTCGACGAGGAAGGCCTCGTAGTCCGACAGCCGGTGAAAATACCCAACCCCGTATTCATCTATGAAGCCGCTCTCGAGATAGTAGCGCATGGCGTCGCACCGCGGAAGGAGTGAGATGCCAAACAGGCCATAATGGCCGTCCTTCAGCACCTGCCCGACCGATCTGGCATTCGGGATTTCCATATACAGGAGCCCTTCAGGCCGAAGCAGGACCGACAGATTGCGGAAGGTTGCGGGAACATCGGCCACATGCTCGATGATGTCGTTGCACGTGACAATATCGAACCGACCGAGATCGTGCAACTCCTCCGCTTTGGTCACATCCCGCCGGAGCAGCACAACCGGCAGCCGCTGATCTCTCGCATTCTCAGCCGCCAATGAGAGGAATCCCTCGTTGATATCGATCCCTACCGCCTCAGCGCCAAGCCTGGCAAAGGCGATCGGGTATCCGCCATACGCACAGCCGACGTCCAGGTAACGTGCGCCGCGAATCGGGGTGTACCGTTGGAGCTGTTGGGCAACCTTCCGGCCACGGAGGTTGGTGCTCAGCGCAAACTCCAACCAGACCGGGTACATTGGGTAGCGATCGGGATACTGCCGGAGCCCCGAGAGGTGCTGGTGAACAGCTCCGTAAAATCTCTTTCCCACCAGGTACCGCCGCCGATCGGACCGTTGCCGGATGGGCTCAGCGAGCAAGCGCCGTGTCGCCCTGCGGCAGCGATTCAGTAGTCTCGTGGCCCCAGCCCACAGCGGGATGATGGTCGACCGGTGCAGCTTGGCCGGGGCGCTCGCACCTGGCCGCCAGGGTACAGACTTACCCGTGTCGTCGTCCAACCAGCCGTCATCTTCGGCACTCCCCTCCATAGATCTCCTCTCATGAGCAGGTGAACCGATCCCGCTCTGAGCATCCGAGGATTGTTTCTGCAGAAGGAACATCCAGCCATATAGAGAGAGGTTGGTGCGCAGAACACTGTCGGCGCATCTCGTGAGGGCGATGAGTGGCCTCTGAAGCCGGCCAAGCCACTTCCACCTCGGATGAGCCGGCAGGTACGTGAAAGCGCTCAACCAGTCGCAGTAGTAGACGACCTCAAACCCCATGGCGGCAGTTAACCGCACAAGCGACTCAAAACTGAACCGATTGACGTGACCATGGCCTTCTGGTCCATATCCGCAGAGTCCGTAAAGACTCCGGTACAGCCAACCATCAAACCCAAACCCATCCGGGAGGCTGATATAGACGAACCCGCGATCCCTGAGGAGCCTCCTGACCTCACGGAGCATACCGACGGGACCCGGCGCGTGCTCGAGGACATGATTCAGGACGACCAGATCGCAGGCCCCACCTTTGAGCGGAAGCCGTGTCAAGTCCGCGACGATACCCCGGGCCATCGGTGATGTCACCCCGCCGGTCACGGCTCGATCGATGGCGATAATGCGCGCCCTCGGAAAGGCGCGGTAGTCGAAGCTTCCTCCACCGCAGCCGAGATCGACGACCCATCCCGACGAGGCCGGAAAGTCGAGCAGGGCCGCGAGGGTCCTCGCGGGGATTGCCCCCAGGATCTGCTCCTTTCTAGCGGTCCGGACAGCCATCCTGAACGGTCCTGCCTATACCCCTGCCCATCGCCTCGGCGGGCCGGTCATGCCCGTGGACGTGCTGCTCCCAGGCCCGACCCCACTTGGCCTCGAAATAAGCCTTATTCTTCTCGAACACCTGATAGTACCGCTCATCCCCCAGTACCATGAAGGACGCGCGCCCGTGATGATGCACGAACACGTCGCGCGCGCAGACGATCCGATATCCGGCCTCTCGCACCCGCAGCGCGTAGTCGTCGTCCTCAAACATCCCCACCTCGAAGCCTTCGTCGAGCAGCCCCACTTTATCGATGACCTCCCGCCGCATCGCCAGACAGAACATCGCCAAGACCGGAACGCCGAAGGACTGACCACGGTGAGCCTGGACGTACGACCAGGCGAACTGCTGCATCGCACCCAGATCCTCACCGTACAGTTCGTCTACCCTCGCCTCGTTGGCGACCGAGTTCGTCACCGGTCCGACGAGGCCGACCTCCGGGTCCTCAAGATGGCGGAGCAACCCGGTAAGCCACCCGGGCGTGACTACCGTGTCGCTGTTAAGCAGGACCACGTAGTCGCCAGTGGTGGCCGCGATCCCCTGGTTGGTCGCCACCGCAAACCCCACATTCGATGCATTGGCGATGATCCGGATCTTGGGACATCGCCATGCCGCATGGGCCAGAGAGAGCGCCGAGCCATCGGTGGAGCCATTGTCCACGACGATAATCTCATAGTGCGGGTAGCGGGTGTGCCGCAACACGCTCTCAAGGCACCGGCGGGTGTGAGACCACGTGTTGTAGCTGACGATGATAATGCCCACCTTGGGATGGATGGCCTCGATGGCCTGAGCCAGATCGGCATATCTCGCCTCCCAGGTGTTGCGCCGACCCAGATCGATCCGCCGGAGTGCCAGTCGATCATCGCGCTCCGCAAGCCCTTTCGAGATCGCCTCCACATACTCGTCAGGGCTATCCGCAAAGTAGACGCAGTCCGCGTAGTCAGCCAGCTCGGGCAAGCGAACCGAGACGATCGGCTTGCCTGAACAAAGATACTCGTAGAACTTCACGGGGTCGGTGGCTCGAGTGAGGTCGTTCAGGCGGAATGGAATGCAGCAGACATCGAACGCCGCCAGATAGCCCGGAAGCGACGTGTATGGCTGCTCTCCCATGAAGTGGACATTCGGCAGTAACGCGAGGGCTCCAAGCTCGGCGCCAAGGCTGTGACCGATGAGGACAAAGTGCCAATCGGGCCGTCGGCGGGCTGTCGCTTCGATCAGACCAACGTCGAACCATGATGAGATGGCGCCGTAGTATCCAATGATGGGCTTTGGAATCGCCCCAAGGACTCCCGTGTTGGTTGGGGCATGAAAGTGATCAAAGTCAGCCGCATTCCTGATCAGCACGGTGTTGGAATTCCTGCTGGAATGCGTGTCATAGAGCACCTGTGAGGAAACGACCAGCAGATCCGCTGAGGCCACCAGTCCCTCCTCGAGCGCAAGAATAGTCTCCGCGATGTTCCCAAAGCCCCGGTGGTGATCCATGCAGTCATACACAATCCTGTAGCCGAACTCCGCTCGCAACCGTTCTGTAAGCGGGGCCCATCCAGGAAACGCCACCATGCAGATCGCGTCATCGATCATCTCCCATTGACGCAACTGGTCAAGATTCCATAGGAGGGCATCAATGACATCCTGGCTGAGCACCTTCTGGTAGAGGTTGAGGCCTCCACCCAGCTCAAGCCTGACTTGGTAGAGATTTGAGTCAACCTTCACAACCTGAGGAGACGCCAACCGGCGATCCGGATTATTCCCAGACTGTGTGATTTCGATGTGGTAGACCCGCTGCCCCGATCCCGCAACCTGTCGCAGCAGTTGCTCGCTCCGTTGGAAGCGAAAGCCCCACGGGTTTATAGGGAAGTAGAGGATATCAGGGCCGGCCGAAGAGCCCTCTGTGACATCGAGCCCGGCATCAGCACTGTACTCCATCTCGACTGCCACCGATTCAGAGGCTAAGACCGCCTGCGGGAGCGCCGAACGGCGGAGCGGCTGAGTCTCGGTCTCGCCGAGCGCATATAGGATCGTCTTGACTCGCGCGTCCCAACTGTTTTCGGCGGCCTCCTCGCGCAACGCGTTCAAGTATGATGGGTCGTGCCGTCGCGAGAGCGCCTCTGCGAGCGCTGCCACGAAGCCTTCGGCGCTCTCCGCAACAATCACGCCCTTATGCCGTCGGCATTCCGGCAGGGCCGTCGTCACGACCGGCTTGCCGGCTGCCATGTACTCGAAGAGCTTGATCGGGGAGGTGGCCTCGGTGATGTGGTTGATCTTGAACGGGATGGTGGCCACGTCGAACCACTGCACGTACCGTGGCAATTCGTCGTACGGCTTCGGCCCTAACCAGGTGAGGTTCTTCGCCCGCGGTAGCCGCTCGACCGTTTGATCGTAGTCCGGCCCGATGAGGACAAAGCTCAACTGGGGAGAGTGCTGCGCTGCGAATGCCAACAGCTCGTAATCAAACCAGTCGGCAAGAGCCCCATAGTAGCCGATAATCGGCCGACCGCAGCGCACGACAGGGGCAAGGTCCGGCGGGGGATCGGCTCCAGGCTCAACCTGGAAATCCTGGATCCTGACGCCATTCGGGGCAAGAATCGCGTCAGGCCTGATCCGTTGAACCGTTGCGTGCAAGATTGCAGCAGTGGCCGTCACGACGTCGGATTCCAAGAGTAAGCGAAGGTGGTCCTGCGCCATGGTATCGCATGCCAGGGGGAATACTTCGAGCTCGTCGATCACCTCGTATATGAGCCTGGCCGTCGGGAAGAGGTCCAAGTAGGCTCGATGATCCGGACGGGTCGCCCAGATGACCGTATCGTGACGCTTCGACGCCTCGCTGAGAAGTGATGGGTCACTGCACAGGTAAAGATTTCTCTCAATCGCCCGGATGCCCTCCACGCGATCGAGAGCGGGGTTCGCCGAACAATAGAAGCACAAAGCATCCTGGGCTGCCAGCGATCGAAAGATCTGCTGGGGGCGCTGGAAGAGGTACTCGCTCCACAGGATCGTTGGGGGATAGATGACGAGGCGGCTACACTCAGAGCTGCTGATGACGGCATCTACATCCCGTTTGTGGATCTCGCGGTTGGAGGCTTCCGGACCTGGCCTCCTGAGTGCCAGCAGGTGCTGGAGGTAGACCTCGTCCTGCGAGGGCCTTGATGGCCAAGGCGCCGCTCGCTTGTCGCTTTCAGTCGGGACCGTTTCGTGTGCAGAGATCGACGACAGCATACGTCGCAATCGATGTCGGACTGTGAAGGGGAGTACTCGCTTCGCGCCACGCTTGGCCGTCTCGGACAGTGCGGGTAGCCAGCCTTTTGGGTTGAAGCGGCGATCATCGAGGAAACGCTTCAGGGCTGCATCCAGTGATCCCAGGATCGACTGGCGTGCCTCCAGGAGCAGGCGCTGGGACTCCTCTACCTCATGCCGCAGACCATCAGCCTCTTGTGTTCGGATCTTCAGGTGTGCCTGCAGCTCAGCCACCTCCCCGGTCCGGACCTCCAGTGCCGCTCGCACCGCCTCAGTCTCGGCCATCCTCGCATCAAGATCAGTGCGCGCCGCGGTGAGGAGTCGCTCCCGATCGGCCAACCTGGTCTCTAAGCGCTCCGTCTCTTCGCGCTGGGCTTGGAGCCTCTCGTCCCGCGCGGTGAGATCGGCCATGAGATCCTTGATGTGTTGCTCCTGCTCGGAGAGCCGTTGCTCCCGATCGGTCAGTTGCTGTTCCCGATGCGCGAGCAGTGCCCGGTATGTGGCCGCCCCATCGGAGGAAGGAGGCTTCACCAGTGCGGTATCGTAATAGAGCTTCTCCATGTCTTGCGCGTGCGCATCCATCGTGACAACCCCTTCACTGGGCAGGCCGTGGCGCATATTCTCGAGTCGGTGTGGCTCCTGAAGGAGGAGCAGGAGTCGCTGCGCCAGGTCGTGGGGATCACCCGCCCGAAAGGTCATGCCCCGCTCTCCGATCCGGTCGGCCGGAGCTCCGCGATCCGGTACCAGCACCGGCAGTCCGAGCTGGAGGGCCTCGTCAAGCACAAACGAATATGTTTCATAGCACAGCGACGGGAATACCGCAACATCGAGATCCAGCGCGGCGACATCGCCGGGAAGGTACGGACCATGAAAGGTGACCGCGAGGCCTTCCGCCAACGTCTGGAGTCTTTCGTAGTACGCCGCGTCGGCGGAGGCCCCCAGGAGATGCCACTCGAGGCCGTAGTTCGACTCCCCAGCCAGCAGACGGCCCGCTTCCAGGAGCGTATGGACACCTTTGAGAGGCGCGAGGTACCCCCAGTAGCCGATTCTGAAGCGGCCATCCCGATCCGGCCGCCGCTCCCATGCGGTTCCCGGAGACCATTCCACGGGTGAGCCCAGCGGCACGACCTGAAGACGATCCGGCGGGAGATCAACGATCCGGCTCAGAAATCGCCGCTGGGCCTCGGAGGGAACAAGAAGGCATCCGGCCAGGCTGAGTTCCTCGGCCAGGAGTTGATGGCGCACGTCCAGTTGTCGCTCGATCTCTTGATCGGTCTGCCACGGGTCACGATCGACGCAGGCCACGCAGGGCGCCGCCCGTTCCGCACAGAAGGTCCCATCCGAACGGACCCGGTGAAACCGCGGGCAGGCGAGCCACTGATCGTGCAGGGTGACGACGACCGGGATCCCGGCCTGCGCGCACACGGCTACCAGATTCCCCGTCAGCCGGTGCCAGTGCTGGAGATGGACCAGATCCGGTCGCCACAGGTCGAGGACGGTCCTGATCAGGCCGTCGGCCGCGGCATTGTAGCAATCAACCCTGAATCCGGCTCCCTGCCGAACCCCCGCGAGCCGAGCCACGGTGAGGCCATCGTAACCCCTGACCAGCACCCCAGGCTCGGAGGCACTCTCGGTCGATCCGGCGAGCACGAGACATTCGTGACCCCTGGCCACGAGTGTCCGCGCCAAGGCCTGCGTATACTGCTCTGTCCCCGCAGACTGCTCAGGGGGAAACAGGTGGAGGGCTTGTAGAATCCGCATGTTGAGCCTATCGATGGTACGATGCCGAGCCGCGATCTAGAGTAGCACACTCAGCCGAGATGGATTGCAGGAAATCGTGGCGCCTGAACGGATCGCCGTCTTCAGCGGTTGCGCCCGTTCAGGGCATGCCCCAGAGGCGGACGGCGCCCGCCATCCCGCCGCCCCCGGCGGGATCGACCAGGGTCTCTATGAAGAGCCCAACCAGGCCGAGGGGCTTGCCTGCCTCGTCGCGTGCGGCATTCGTGACAGTAAGCCATGCGAACGCCTCATCAGGCGGCAAGCTGTCGGTCAGAAACGTGAGCGGCAGGATGAGCTGGTGGCCGCCGGCACCGAGCGAGATCCCATGCCCGGAGGCGCCCACAACATCGAAGGAGGCCCGCACCGCGTCGGATGCGATCGGACCGCCGGGACGTGTCGCGTTGGGGGCGACGAGGATCAGAAGGCCGTCCAAATGACGCGGGCCGTCGGCCTGGGCAAAGAAACCGGGGAGCGCCAGGCGGGACGGAAACGGCTCGAACGGGACGGCGCCAGGGAGACGCTTCGAGGGCGCAGCATGATAACTCACCGCCCAATCCTCAACCAGATTCAGGATGGTCGCCACGCCGACCAGGCTGTTCTGCTCCGCCACCACATCGACGAATCCCTGCGTGAAGGCATCCGTCGAGCCGCCGCCGAACAGCCGGGAGAGGTCGAGGGCGGCGATATCTTTCGGGGTGAGGGAGATGGTGTGGCCGGTCGTCATGCAGGTTCGGTCGTAGAAGGTCAGGCGGGCCGAGACCGGCGCCTCGGACACGTTGGTAACGAGAAGGACGGTCATCGTCCCAGGGCGAACATCGTAATACGGAAAGACGAGTCGGGCGGCAGGCTGTAGTTCCGGGGCGGCCCACACGGTCAGGTCCGGCCCTATGGCGATCGAAAGCAGGACGAGCACAAGGAACCACCAATGCAGCCGTGTCTTGACGGCAACTCTACGAATGCCTATACTGCCTCAGTGGTAAGCACCGACCGCGTAACCTGTTGGCATGGGATACACCTATTCATACGAAGAGGAGGACTACATGACGCGATCTCTGATTCCAATGTCGGCCTTGACTGTTCTGATCGGGGGGCTGCTCTTGACCGGCGCCTGCGCGACGCCCACCTCCGACCGTCAGACGGATCCCCTCGGCGAGACCCTGATCCGGCTCCAGGAGGCGCGGGCCTCGCGCGCCCTGGGTGCGGTACGCGGCTACGTCATCTTCACCGCCGAGGTCTTCACCCGCTTCAAGAACCACCCGGTTTCCCTTATCCCGCTCAGCCCGGATCTGGAGGCCGCCGTGACGGCAGTCCATGACGGCTATGTGGCCGGCCGACGGGCCCCGCTCCCCGGATTGAAGGCGCAGGCGAACTTCGACATGCTGGAACGTTACGTCGCCGCCGTCAAGTCGCGCGGCCAGGGCGACCTGGTGCTCCTTACCAAGACCGACCCCACCGAGGCGCACTTCGAGTTTCGAGAGGTCCCTGCCGGCCGGTGGCTGCTGGTCACCCGCGTGGTGACGTCGGTCTCCATTGCCTACTGGGCCATCCCCATCGAGGTCCGGCCCGGCGTCACGATCAAACAGGACCTGCTGGAGACCAACCTGTGGATCGAGGGACTCCTGAAAAACAACCCGGCCGGGGAGTAACTCCCCGGCCGGGTTGCACATACGACACACCTCAGATCAAAGACTATGGAGTATTAGTTAGCCTGACCCCTTGTGCTATCGTACCCACCGAACAGGGTCGCGGCGTGATCACCGAGCCAGCTCGGCCTGACAGCATTGTAGGGCGATGATTCATCGTTACAGGTTGGCGCCCAGGGGCTCCCGCTCACAATGGTCGGCGGCGAGATCCCGCCGGCACCTTCCGTCCCGAAGCAGGGCCAGTCGATCTGTGTCGCCGGATCAGCCCAAAACCGGATGCCGTCAGCCGTCTTCAATCCGGTGTTGGTCACACCACCGACAACGGTCGGGAGCAGATCGTTGGACTGGATCTCCCAGAGCAGGCCCACGATGCCGCGGGGACGGATCGAATCGTCAAACCCGTTGGCATCGTTGAAGTTGAGGTTGGGATTCGGGAACCCGGTCTGCGTGGTGCTCCCCCAAGGCGAGTTCACGGTGTTGCTCAATTCCAGCCAGCCCACGGCGTTCACTGCCCCGTTCGTAACGTCGAAGGTCGGATAGTCGCTGGTGTTAGAGGGCACCACGTATTGATTGCGGGTCCCGATGATATCGGAGAACACCGTGCACAGCCGCCCGTTGACCATGTGGGCCTGCGCGGTAATCGAATGGCCGTTCTCGTCACCGTCATAGGCGGTGCCGTCCAAACTCACGAGCACTGTACCTGTCCCCAGATCCGCGCCCGGGGCCTCTTTACGCCACGCGTCGGCCGGACTCACGACGGAGATAAACGCCGAGAGGGCGGGGGTCCCGGTGCAGGGATCCTCCGCGAAGAAGCCCGGCACCATGATGGTGCTGGGGTAGGTCTCGTAGGTCCCTTCCCAGTCCGCCGCAAATTCGCCAAGGCGGCTCACAATCGTGCCGCTAATAGAACCACTGTCGGCGGAGCCTTGCGAGGCGGCCGCCGGATAGGCGAAGACGAAGTCGTTATTGACGTCGAGGATGACGGCCATCCCCATCAGACCGTTATACTCGATGCTCGGACAGCCGGCCAGGCTGGATGGAGAACACCCAGTCTCGCTAGTCTTGTCGCGTACGTCCACATCGAGCCAGCCGATGCCGGCGAGCGCCTGCTGGGCGGTCCCGCTACCAGGCGCAAAGAACGTCTGCCCGGGCGATCTGCTCACGACAATCACGTCAACATCTTTTGCAGTGAGCTCGATGGCCTTGTCGGTCTTGCTACAGGCCTGATTGTAGAACTCAAGGTGCACGTCGACCGGGTCTTCCAAGTCGTCAAAGGCGTCGCCGGAGTTGGTGATAAAGACGAAGGTCTCGCGCCCTGAGGAAACATCCAAATATGGGAAGACCAGACGCGACCCGGGGACCAACTCGGTGTTGGCCCACGTCGGCGTCTGCCATCCCGCCACGGCCATCAACGCCGCGACGAGGACCAGCAAACCTTTCCATGTTCGCTTCATTGTCTTTCAGCCTCCTTCTGAGGAATCGCCATGCACTCAAAGGGCCTCATCCCACGCCCTCCGAGATCCTGGCAAAGGTTGTGAAGGACTACACCATGCGTTCACTAGCTCCCTGTGCTCCCTCTTTCGTTTGCGGTCTGGCTCGTCCTCCTTTCTTCCCCCAAAACGGATTAGCGATGATTACGTTACGTCCTTATAACGCTCTACGTACTGTCTTGTCAAGCAAAATCTGAGGGGGTATCTTCAAGCGATAAACTTACCCCTACGGAGACGGCGTAGCCGACCCTGCCCCTTCCGGGGGGGCCGGTTGCGCTGCACCCGGCCGGCGAGGGACGGACGGGGGCCCGAACGGTTGATACTTCAGGTACCACTCGCCATCGATCAGGACCCACTGCTGCTCCAGATCCATGTCCCGCGCCGGAAGCTTCGCGAGCTTTGGGTGGGTGCCTCGATAACGGACGCGGAGCTTCACCACCCCCTCGGGTTGTTGGTCTTGTACCCGAACCTCCTGGATCTCGTATGACTCGATGATCGTGGCCCCCCGCCCTCGCATATAGGAGGTAAGCGGCGTCCGCTCCCGCCTCCGAGGCTCCTCGAAGGCATACATGGCCACCAGATCCCCGGCTTGTCTGACCTCCCAGTAGCGGACCGCCCGGGCCTTGAGGACGGCCTGCGCCGCCTCAGGGGTGGGCGCAAGCCCTACGGTCGCGCAGGCCTGACCCAGCAGGACGGCAGCCGCCACCGGCGCCATCAGCCTCCACCATGGGGCCCTACGTCTATAGCTCATGCTTGGTTCTCCCCTTTTTTCATCCGAAGGCCGTGATAGGCATGGCAGGAATCCCCCAGCAACAGGTTGTACAGTCGCCTGTTGTCGGCAAACTGCCCCACCCCCACACCCACGATCGACTCGACCGCCTGCGTGAGTTCCCGCTGGGCATCTTTGAGATGCGGCGCTTGGGACGGCGGGACCTGCAAGAGGCCGAACAGGCGAGTGTAGTGTACGATCTCCATGGCGTGACCCAAAAACTTCAGTTTCGCATCCCACAGGTGGATGTCGGCGAGCGCTTTCGAGGCGGACCGGACGGTCGCCTGCTGGTAGAACCGATCGATCAGATACGGGTCGGCCTTGAGCCGCCAGAGGAGCAGATCGAACTGCGCCTGCAGCCGTTCGCGGAGACCCCGCTGGGCATGGCCGAACCTAAGGCAGCTCATCAGCCCATAAATTAGGTGGGTGCCGCCGCAGGTGAAGTCGTGGATCCGGTCCTTCTCGGTCGGCATCACACCCTTCCGCATGGCCGTCCTCAGTGTTGCCGTCGTCTCCTCAAGGGTTGCCATTCCGAACTCAACCACCTCCGAGAAGCGGATCCGCTGCCCACTGGCGTTCGTCCAGGTGTCCTGCTTCGGATCGGTCGTATGGGCGAAGACCACCAGGCTCCAGGCCAGGTCGTCCCGATCGAAGGAGGCGGGATCAAAGCGAAAGAGCGCCCTCGCACCCTTCACCAGGTCGTTGACGGTGTACCGGCGGCCATTCACCTGGAAAGACCGGCTGGTCGGGATTCCCGCATCCAGAACGGCCTCGCTCAGGAAGGCATTCGTATGCCCCTCTACCTCAACCGGCATCGACAGGTATACCTGCCCGCTTACCGATCGCTCCTTGAGGTAATGACTACACAGATAGTCAAAGGCGGGAACCCCCTGAACCGTGAACGATCGCCCCAGCGCTCTGACCCCGTGAAAGAGCAGCCACGGGTTATCCGGTGTCTGCGCATGCGCAAGGATCAGGCTCTTAAGAGTCTCAGGCATTCCGGCGGACGGCGCAGCCTCAGCGAGCCCGAGACCTTTGGTGAGCGGCCCGCCCACGGCCACCGTCCCGAGCCCCACGAGCGCCGTCTTCAAGAACCGGCGACGGGAGAGACCCGCGCCAAGCTGTGTCGGGACCCCTACCGTCTGTCCGGTAGGCGGCGGGGAGCAGCAGCACAATCGGAAGAAACCGCTCACGGCGTCGTCGCTTGAACCTAGCATAGTGGGTATATATCAAGTTGCGTTGCCCTAGTCAAGGTCTTTCTCGGCCCGCCCTCTCGCTGAGGCCGCTATGGGATTGCACAACCGGCCTCGTTCTGGTATAGTGCCTTGCCATCTATTAATCTTCCACTGGTGATCTTTCACTGGCCTCTGCAATGGGCCCGCTACAGCACAGGAGGAAATCGTCCCATGAATTCGAGAGTTCGTTGGCCCATAGCGATCATGTTCGTGGCGAGCGTGGTCTCTGCCGGCTGCACTAAGTCGCTTCTCAAGACCACAGCTCAGAAGCAGCCGCTCGGTCGGCCCGCGGCCCGGACGGGCGCCGACTACCCGGCCTTTGGGCTTTCGGCCGGTCTCCATGGGGAGCTGTCAATGGTGCTCATTGAACAAGACAAGACGGTGCCCCGGATTCGAATCCTGTTTAACCGCTCCATGGACTATGGAGCCACCTGGCTGCGGCCTGTCACAATCGCCGAAGAGACCAAGCCGAACACTCAGTTATCCCTCCCGGCCATGTGGCTTGACGCCACCGAGGTCTCGCTCGCCTGGCGCCGCAAGAGCGGCGCGGACAAAACAATCTATTTTGCCGGCTCAACGGATCGGGGCCAGACCTGGCCGGCTGAGCCGGTGGGGCTTATCCGGAACGGGCAGCCCTTCGCACCCATCCAGTGGGCGGATCCTGGTGGACATCGCTACATTTTCTGGCAGGATGAGGCGCGATCGATCAAGGATCTGAAATTCATGGCATCCGGCGATGCGGGGGCAACCTGGCCCGCTCAACCGATCCTGTTGACCGCTCACCTTGCGGCGACGGGCAAGAGGGGCAATCGGGCATACGCCCGCGCCATCACGTCGGACCAAGCCGGCCGGGTGTATGTCGCCTGGCACGAAAAGTCCTTGCTTCCGAGCCTTTCGCATCGCCTCGTCCTCAATCGCTCCGCCGACTTTGGCCAAAGCTGGCTCTCCGAGCCGGTGACGATTCGAGATTTGCCAGGCTCTGAAGGACACAATATCGGCTCGCTGTCCCTCGTCGCCGATGCTGCCGGGCATGTGTATCTGGCCTGGGAGGAGCCGCATCCGGATGGCAGCGATATCTACATCACCCGTTCGGACGACAGCGGGACCACCTGGCCTTACCCTCCTATCCGCCTGAACAGTACTTCACCAAGTGTGGTGACCATCGCCCGTCAACTGCGGTTGGCCACCGGTCCAACGGGAACGCTGTATGCGGCGTGGACTGAGAGGGTGAGCGAGGCGCGCAAACGGATCGCCTTCCGGCAATCGACCGATTTTGGGAGCCATTGGGGGTCGATCCGATTCCTGGATGGGGACGCGCCAGAGGGCCTCTTCTCCGAAAACCCTTCGCTCAAAGCTGATGCGACCGGTCGAGTCTATGCGGCCTGGGAACAATGGTATGAGCGCGAGGGATGGCCCGAGTGGCGGGTCTTCTTCACCCGATCCGAGGACCGCGGAGCGACCTGGCTCCGTGAGCCGATTCGCCTCGACACCCTCCCCCAATCGTCCTCGCGTCTGCGCCTCAAGTATCCACGCCTCTTCGCCGACCGCGAGGGAACGGTATATGTCGTTTGGCAGGGCGATCCTTTCGGCAGGGAGGACGGTTTCCTGAACCGCTCAAGGGACTATGGCCGCACCTGGCTGTCAAAGGAGCAGTGGCTCACCGACCCCTCGGCCTGGCCCCCCGGCGAGAGCAAGTCTGCCGGGATCGAGCCGCCTCGCTGACGCCATCGCCGAAGGGGAGAGCAGACGCACGATGGGGCAATCCAGGCGCTCATTATCGGCCCGGCAGCCAAAAGCGAGTAGCGCGAGGCGGACGGTTCAGGCGCAGTCAGCCGTAACTGCCGTGCCCCCTCCGGAGAAGGCAGAGGGGTTCTCGTCCCGCTCACGATGGCTGGGGCTTGCCGCGGTGATAGCCGCGGTCGTCCTGGTGTATGCCAATGCCCTCCAGAACGGCTTCACGATGGACGACGAGATACTCATTCAGACGGACACACGGATCCGGTCGCTCAAGGAAATCCCGTCGCTCTTTGCCCCCCCAGTCCCAGTCAAAGGTGTCGCCACCATGTCGTTCGGCTACCGGCCGATCCGGGAGCTCACCTATGCCATCGATTACCAGTTCTCCGGCTTGAATCCGGTCGGATACCACCTCACCAACCTCCTGCTGCACGGGCTTGCGTCCTGTCTCGCGTTTCTGCTCGCCCTGCGTCTGCTCGGCTCGCTCCTGCCGGCGCTAGCGACAGGACTCCTTTTCGCCGTCCATCCAGTCCAGACCGAGGCTGTCGCCTACGTGACCGGGCGAAAAGATGAGCTGGTCGCCATCTTCTATCTGGCCGGCGTCTTGAGTTTCCTGTCATACCGAGCCCATCGTAGTCGCCTGGCCCTGGCCGGGGTGATCGTTTCGTACCTGTTGGCTCTGCTCTCGAAGGAATCGGGGATCACGCTACCCCTCACCCTATTGGCTCTGGATGCCGCGCTTCAACCCTCATCTCGTCGACCCTGGTGGGGGAGTCTGGCAAAAAGTTTAGGCGAGCGCCGACCTCTCTACCTTGGCCTCTTTGCCACTGCGGCAGTTTTCGGGCTCTATGTGGCCACCTTGAGCGGGGCCAGCGCGCAACGAGAGTGGTGGGGAGGAGGACTCGGGTCGACGCTCGCCACCTCGGCCAGGATTCACCTGCACTATCTCGGCCTGCTCCTGTTTCCGGCGACCCTCAGCGCCTCCTACCAGGAGGGCGGTTTTCGCGTGAGCAGCACGATCCTGGATCCCGTCGGCCTGCTGGCGCTCGCCCTGCTTGCCGCGATCGTCTTCTTGCTCTATCGGCTGGCCCGTGTCTCCCCGCTGGGCGCCTTCGGCGGCCTCTGGATCTTTATCACCCTTCTGCCGGTCGCTCAGCTCATTCCCCACCACGTCCTGCTGGCCGACCGGTTTCTGTACCTGCCATGTTTCGGCTTTGCGCTCCTAGCCGGGGCCCTGCTGGCTCAGCTCACGCCGCGGGTCCGCGCCGCCCATCTGCTGTACATCGGCGTCGCGTTGTTACTCGTCGTCCTCGCCGTCCGGAGCGCCGTCCGTAACCGCGACTGGCGCGACAACTTTACACTCTGGGCGAAGACCGTCCAGACCTCTCCCGGATCGGCGCGCGCCCACGCCAACTTCGGGGAAATGCTCCGAAAACGGAAACAGCTCGATGAGGCGGACGCGCACTTTCAGATGGCGCTCCGCATCGACCCCGACCAATCTCAAGCGCGTGTCGGAATGGGGGCGCTCTTGGCCATGCGAGGCCGCCTCACCGACGCCGAGCGGGAGTTGCGCGCCGCCGTGCGCCTGGATCCCACATTTTGGATCGGCTTCCTGGAGCTGGGTCGCCTGTACCTGCAACAGGGCCGATGGTCGGAGGCGGAAGCGGCCCTGAAGCGGGCGGTCCGGTTGAACCCACGCTTCTGGGAGGCGTATCTGAATCTGGGACTCGCCTACCTGGGTCAGGGACGGCCGGCCGAGGCTGAAGCCCCGATCGGGCAGGCCATCGCGATCAAGCCGGACGCCCACGATGCACACCTCGCCCTGGGGCGGCTTCGCCTTCAGGCCGGTCGAGCCGACGAGGCCCTCGCGCACTTTCAGGAAGCGGTACGGCTGAAGGCCGACAACCCGTACGCTCACAACAACCTGGGCGTCCTGTACGCGCAAATGGGAAAGATCGAGCAGGCGATGGCGGAATTTCAGGCCGCCTTGCGGATCAATCCCAACTTTGCCGAAGCCCAAGCCAATCTCGCCCGCCTTAACGGGCGCCGGGGCGCGGTCGGCGAGGCGGATCCCCTCCCTGCTCAGGAATAACCATGAAGGCCAGGCCTACAGAACGTATGGCAGCCGCGAGAATCCAACGAGGCCCTTTCAGCAAAATTGCTTGACGTCAGAGTCTGAATCGTCTAAAAAGAACGCATGGCGCGACAGGCAGATCCGGAGAGGAGCAAGGGACATTCGGGAGGGAAGGGGCGCGAGATCGTCACGGGATGGCTCCTCTTCGCCTTGTACGCACTTGTGGCCTTCGCGCTCCTCTACGGGCTCACCCAGCAGGTCGTAACCCCATTCACGCGGGGGATCGCGCTGCTGACGAAGGCGCTGCTGAACCTGGCCGGCGTCGAGGCTCAGGTGGCAGGCACAGTGGTCGCCACGCCGATATTCTCGGTCGCGATTCAGAATAATTGTAATGCCATCTACGAAACCGCGCTCTTCATCGCGGCGGTCCTGTCGTACCCCGCTACCTGGCGCGAGCGGGCATGGGGCGCTCTGCTGGGATTCGCGGCCCTCTTCCTGTTAAACCTGATCCGTGTCCTCAGCCTGATCTATGTCGGGAGCCATTTCCGCCAGTACTTCGATGTGAGCCATGTGTATATCTGGCAATCCCTCTTCATCATCTTTGCCCTCGGGCTGTGGATCTTCTGGGCGGGAAAACTTGTTCAAAGCGCTCGCAGCTAGGCTGTTTCCGTTTCTCCTTCGATTCTCCCTGACCTTCCTGCTCCTGCTCGCCCTGTGGCCTGTCGTCTCACCGTACTATGGACGGGCTATGGCGGCGACCGGACAGACCATTTTCAGAACACTGGCGCTACTGCCGCCGGAAGCGCGCCTTGAGATGCGGGAGAACAAGGTGTGGGTCATCCGGCGGGTGACGAGAAGCGATGGGACGGCAGCGACGGCGGGGGTCAACGTCCTGGATGAGGGGACCTACTTCAATCTGGTGATCCTGCTTGCCCTGATCACCGCCACACCCACGCTCAACTGGAAGGCCAGGGGGGCGGCATCGGTCATTGGCCTCGCGATCCTTGGCCTCTTGCACCTGTCGGATCTCTACGTCAAACTCCGCTGGACAGCCGTTTTCCCTGGCCTGCATGGGAGTGGGCTCATCCCGGAGGCCGCCTCGCCGCTCACCGTGGCACTCTTTGAGTGGCTGTACGCCTTTTATTCCGTCATCGGGTTCGGGCTGTTTCCGATTCTGATCTGGATCGGGGCAATAAGCCTTACAGCTCACCTGAGGATGCTATCCACCGGGGGCTGCTCACCCTCCCGAGACCTGCTATAGACGATCATCTCGGCGAGCAAGCCGAATGAGACCAGTTGGATCCCGACCAAAATCATCAACCCCCCCAGGATGAACAGGGGACGGGCGCCGATCCACTGGCCGAACCACCAGCCGATCGACAGGTAGGCCGCGATGCCGAACCCGGCGACCCCGCTGAGCAGCCCCAGCAGACCGAACAGATGGAGGGGGCGGGTGGTGTAACGGGTCAGCATCAGGACGGTCAGGAGATCGAAGAACCCCCGCGGGATCCGCTCGACCCCAAACTTCGACCGCCCGTATCGCCTGGGGTGGTGGGCAACCGGGATCTCGCCGACCCGGAATCCTCGCCAGGCGGCCAACGCCGGGATGAAGCGGTGAAGCTCACCGTATAGCCTGATCTCCTCGACGACAGCGCGCCGGTAGCCTTTGAATCCACAGTTGAAGTCGTTCAAGCTTACCCCCGTCAGCCGTGCCGTCACACGATTGAATACCACCGAAAGGGTACGACGCGACCATGGGTCGTTGCGCCTCACCTTCCAGCCCGAGACGAGATCATACCCCCTGTTGAGCTCCTCCAGAAATCTCGGGATCTCGCGAGGGTCGTCCTGCAGATCGGCATCCAGGGTTACGATGATGGGGCCTCGCGCCTCGCGGAACCCGGCCGCCAGCGCCACGGCCTTCCCCTGATTACTCCGGAGCCGGACCACGATGACCCGCCGATCCTCCGCCCTGAGCGCCTTGAGCGTCTCGAAGGAGCCGTCCGTACTGCCGTCATCCACGAAGACCAGCTCATACCGATCGACATGCGAAAGCAATGACTGGACCAGCAAGGTGTGAAGCTCCTTCACGCTTTCCGCCTCATTGTAGAGGGGGATCACCACGGAGAGCTCGACAGCCGGACTGCTCATCGCCCTTGCCCCTCTAACTGGGCTCCCATCGCCCGTTCAGGCGCTGCCGGCCTGCCCTGCAGGCGGTGGAGCCTGCTCAGATTCTCGTGGGCCTGGCTGAGCTCCGGGCGGAACCGGAGCGCCGAGCGAAAGGCCTCCTCGGCCTGCTCGAAGCGCCCGCTCTTGGCCAACAGAGTTCCCAGGTTATTGTGAGCATAGGCATTACGCGGGCTGCGATGCAATACCTCGCGAAAGACTTGCTCCGCTTCGAGAAGGCGGCCTGACTGCGCATAGACCCCGCCAAGCCATAAACGCGGGATAGCCTCATCCGGCTTCAGATTCAACGCTGCGAGCAGCTCCTTTTCCGCCGAAGTCAGATCGCCCAGATCAAAATAGACCTTTCCAAGATTCCCGTGGGCGTATGGCAAGTGGGATTTGATCCGGATCGCCGTCTCGAGCTGTTCCCGGGCCAGGGCCAGCTTGCCGCGACGGAGGTAGGCTGCCCCAAGGTTATTTCTGGCGCGGGCCGCCAGGGGCGCCGCCTCGACCGTCTTTGTCCAAAGAGTCAAGTCATCCCGCCAGTCCCAATTTCGCCAGACGGTGCGCAGCCCCAGCACGATCACAACCACAGAACAGACAAGGGGCAGGAGCCGGCCAATCCCTTGTCGCTTCATCAAGAAATTCACAAGTGCCCCAACACCAAGAAAAACACCGACAGAGGGGGTGTAGAGATAGTGCTCTGCCATCATCTCATGATGCGGGATAATCTGCGCCACAGGAAGAAGCGCCAGGAAAAACCATAGACCGCCGAACGTGGCGAGGGGCTGGGTTCTCCACACGGCGAGAAGCCCGGCCCAGATCAGGAGCAACACCAGGCCGGCCCCGATCGCCCTTGGATCGGTCCAGGTCGTCGTAACCGGAAAGGCGTTGTACGAATAGTCGGCGTTCAGGGTAACCGGAAAGATCAAGAGCTTCAGATAGTGGACAAAAATTCGAGTATCGGTGAGGAGTGTAAACCAGAGGCTCCCACCGTAGTATTCCCGCTGCGACGTCCCACGGACAACGAAGAGGACATAGGCGGTCAGTCCCCCTGCCCCCACGAAGAGACTCAGGTACAACCATTGAAACTTCCTGATGATCCCTGTAACTCCCGTCCCGAGCTCTGTAAGCCATGCCCGGCTCAGAATAGGAGCCGTCAGCTTGAGACCGGCAACCAGATCGTAAGCCACACAGAGGAGCGGCAGCACGATCCCGCTCTCCTTTGAGAAGAAGGCCAGGGGGTACAGGCTCAAGGCCATGACAAGATACCAAGGGCGGGCCGTTCGGCGATAGAGCAGAAAGAGATAGAACCCCATCAGTACGAAAAGGCCGCTCAGGACGTCCCGCCGTCCAGATAGATAGGTTACGGCGTCGGTCTGGACAGGGTGAACGGCAAAAAGAAGGGCGGTCAAGAGGGGAATCCATTGTCCATTGAAGAGATGCCTGGCGATGAGGAAGACGACGATCGAGGCGATGGAATGGTACGCAATGTTGCTTACATGGTACCCCCAAGGGTCGAGCCCCGAGATGGCATAGTCGAAGGCATATGAAGCAGTCCGGACCGGGCGGTAGGCCTTCCCGGTCGTGAACAGCTTTTGAAGCTGAGCAAAGGGTCCGGAACCGCTAGCTGACTGCTCCTCAACGATAATCGTGAGGTCGTCGAAGAGAAACTCGTTATGGAGAGAGTTGGCATAGACGATCGCTGTCACTGTCACCACCAGGATGAAGGGCCACAGGGATGACAGAGTCCGCTGGACGGCAGGGCGAGCCGACGCCTCTTTCGCTTTTCGCGCGGGCGCCCGATTACGGGGCAAAGGTCAAGCTCCCTAGTCCGATAACGAGTTGATTGACCGGTACGGTAGGATCGCTTCCCGGCGAGGCCAGAACCGCCTTGATCTCGTAGACCCCTGGAGATTCGGTGCCATCGAAGGGCCACTCAAAGACCGTACCGGTGAAATCGGGCACGTGAAAGCCTGTCCCGTAGGGAATCGGCTCATTACCGATCACCGGACTAATGATCTCACCGACGGGCACCAGAGAGACAAATGAACCCGATCCCGGCACGGGCGCAAACAGGTAGGCATCCCCAAAATTCGACGAAACCCCCTGCCGGAGCGAGAGACTCAGCCGGAGCGTGTCTCCCGTCCGGTAGAGCGTTTGATCCGTGCAGACCCTGGCCGTGGGGAGGGCAAGCGGCGCGGTGGGGGGGGTGACCGCAAGCGACACAGGGATCGTCAGGGGCGAGCCCACCGCCCCTGGAGCCGACACCACCACCGAACCGCTATAGCTGCCAACCGGCAGGCCGCAGGTGCTCACTCCAACCGTGATCGGGGCGGTGGGAGGCGCTAGACCCGCCTGAGGATTCAGGGTCAGCCAGTTCGCCTCGCCGCTTTCGGCAAGGGCCGACCAGTTGAGGGTACCATTCCCGGTATTCGCTATCTGAAGCAACTGCGGTTGCGGATCGGCCAGCCCAAGCTCTCCCATAAAGCTCAGGCTTCCAGGTGTGACTGAAAGTGCGGGGGAGACCGGAGGCGGAGGAGGGGGTGGCCCGGATGTCAGGGGCGAGACGGCAATTCCGAGGGGAGCGCTCCCGACAGGGATGGTGGCCACTCTAACCGGCGGAGTGCTCACGAGACTTAACACCTCTACGCTGTTCTGAACCTTTAGGGTCACATAAAGGAATTGGCCATCGGGGGAAACCGTCAGGTACTGGGGATTTGCATTCACACTGCCGCCGACCGGCACGGTAGTGGGTGCGGCTACGCCCCAGCCGTCCGGGCCGCTCACAGGGCAGATCGAGACCGAATTCCCATTGCTGTTGGCCGAGGCGACGAACTGTCCGTTTCCCTGACCCGCGCTCCCCCAGGCCGCAACGCCAACCGGCCCCTTCCCCGTGGGCCAGCACCCGCCGCCCGCGTACTCATTGTCCGAAACACGCAGTGTTTGTATGGCGCCATCCGTGAAGGCCGAGTTGTACACATACACGCCGTCAGGTCTCACGACCACGTCCCGAGGCCGACTCCCGCCGATGGCTGGAAGTTGAGGCCCATCCGGGGAGGGGCGCACCATGGTCATCGATACGGCATCGATAACGAATAGGGAGTTGATATTCATGTTTTGATCGGCTATGTAGGCGAAGGCACCGTCCGGGGTCACCGCCACCCCATCCGGGCCATACGGCTGGGAGCCCTGGATGAAGACGCTGGCAACAGGCGTGTGATTATTGACGATCTCGATCTTGTGGAGCGTCTGACCCCCGACCACATAGGCGAACCGCCCATCGGCGGTGATCGCTACCCCCCTGCCGGAACCATTGAGGGGAACCGTCGTAACGACCATAGGCGGCGTCGCCTGGGTGTCGATCACCGACACCGAGTTCGTAGTTGTGTTGGTCACGTACACAAAACGATCGTTGGGGGTCACGGCAATCCGGATCGGCTGGCCCCCGACGTTAATCGTGTTCACGACGGTATGATTCACCGTCTCGATCACCGAGACCGTCCCGGATCCGCTGTTGGCAACATAGACTTGCCCCCACACAAGGGATGGGTCACTCGATTCAGCCAGAGACCAGATGCCCAGCAACGCCACCAGAAGCCACAACGCACGACGACTGATCGATCGACTCAAGGACCTCCCCCTCGTTCTCCTGTGCGATGCCACGTTGCGTTTTCCAAGTGTTCGGTGTAGAGTCGGCTAGACCAAACATCTGCCTGGCACTCAGCGCAAATGGGTTTCGTGTCAAGATATTTTTGTTTACTCCACTCGAAGAAGGGGCACGTGCCTAGCAGGGCTACTTAGTACCACGGGTACGAGCCGGCTGTCAATCTATTTGCCCACGGCATATGAACTCTCCAACTCCTCTTTCGCAAAGGGGGCCACGGGAGGTTCGTCCAAGGCCGGCGGCTGAGCGCTGAACGCTATTTTCAAAAGAACTCTCTAATGAAGATCTGCCTGATCGGACCCCTCTATCCTTTACGCGGGGGAATTGCTCACTACAACGCTCAGCTCTGCCTCGAGCTGGTGAAGTGTCACAAGATTATTGCGATCTCATTTTCGCGCCAGTATCCGACGTTGCTGTTTCCGGGGCGGACGCAGTTCGACCAGGGTCCTCCGCCTCCTGGGTTAACAGCAGAAGCGATGCTCGACTCACTCAACCCGCTGAGCTGGATCCGCGCCGGCCGCCGGATCGCTGAGATCGCTCCCGACTTGGTTATCGCGCAATGGTGGCACCCTTTCTTCGGCCTGTGCCTGGGAACGACGATACGCATAGCAAAGAAACGCTCCCTGACCAGCGTCGCTTTCATCTGTCATAATGTCTTGCCGCACGAGCCGTTTCCCTGGGCGCGTGGACTGACAAGGTTCGCGCTGGCCCAAGGCGACGCATGGCTCGTCCACTCCGAGACCGACCGGCGAGACCTGGAGTCGCTCAATCTGCGAGGCCACACCCTTCTGGCCCCCCAACCTCCGGGGCAAGGATTCGGTGAACCGATCGACAAGGAGACGGCGAAGAGTCGTCTTGGCCTTTCCGGGAACACCCTCCTCTTCTTCGGCCTGATCCGCCGCTACAAGGGGCTTCCCCGGCTGCTCGAGGCGATGCCCCTCGTGCTCCAAAAGGTGAACTGTACCCTCCTCGTGGTCGGAGAGTTCTATGAGGAGAAGGACCGCTGTCTGACACTCATCAGCGACTTGGGCCTCGCGTCGCGCGTCCGGGTCATCGATCGCTTCGTCCCGAACGACGAGGTCAGCCTCTACTTTTCCGCCGCCGACCTGGTTGTGCTCCCCTACGAGTCGGCTACGCAAAGCGGCATTGTCCCGATCGCCTATGCTTTCGAGCGGCCGGTGGTGGCCACTCGCGTGGGCGGCCTGCCGGAGGCTGTCTGTGACGGCGAAACCGGCATCCTGGTCGAGCCGCGTAACCCAGTCGCCTTGGCGGTAGCGATCATCCGCTTCTACGAGGATGATTTGGAGAGCATATTTCGTCAGCACATCCTGAAGCAGCGGCGCTTTTCCTGGGGGGAACTCGCCACCACGCTGGAGGCCACAGCGATCAGTCGCACTTCACAATGAGGCGTGCGAGCCAGCCGCAGAGAACGTCCCGTTTTCTACGCCCGATATCCAGCCGTGCGATGGGCTCTGTCAATTCTCATCTCTGTTTTTGGGACTCAACACGGGGCCTTGACTCCTTGCAATACCGCGTCTATACTTTAATATTCAGTTCGATGGAAAAAACCGCGATGAAAGTTCTTACACCCCTGCAGCGTGTACAGCATCGTCATTCGATAGTTATAGGCAACGCCTGGGTAACTGAACCGCTAGGGCTCGTGTTCCGATGATAGGTGAGGCTCTGCAGGCCGCTGGCCATGGACACCCGATCCACCTTGGCCACAACATCGCCGGAAAGAAACGACACGAAATCAAAATACAGCATTTCGTTCATGTCATTCGTGACATCCGGCGGCCGGTAGCAGGACGTGTTTACCTCGGTATTCCGGCAGGAGCGGATACCGCGCGTGACACCCGAAGAGGTCAATCGTCGCTTTCTATTTCCACGTTTCGCCTGCCCAGCAAAACCGGGTATACTAAATGAAGGGGATACGCGAATTGCGCAGACTCGCCCTCAGGGTGGTCGATGCGGCCTTTTTAGTCAAATCACCAGCCGCTCTACAGGGCGCTGCAGTCATTCTGCATGGTGCCTCATGTTCCGGGAAAAGCTCTGTTTTGCGCCGACTCAAAAAAAGGTACTCAGGCTGTACATACCTGGAAACGGACCGACTCCAATATTGGAAATTTGAAGCGAACCCTGGACTCTTGAACATCGCGCTTGACCTCCTTACAGATGCCGGCGTGCCGGTGGAAAAATCCCGGGCACTACTCCAAAGCATCGAACAGGCCCATCGCGAGCCTGAAAAGAGCTCTCGACATGGATCATTGGTCGAATTGCTGAAGACCTGCCTTAAGAGCGATGCTATCATAGCGACATGCGGGAATCTGCCGCCACCCAACATTGACAACGACTTCTATCAACTGTTAGGGCAATGCACAAACAAAACGACCCTGCATGTACTCGTGGCTCCAGACAGCGCAGTGCATGCGGAAAGAATCCGAGCAAGGGGCCGAGACGCAAATTTGAAACGCTTTATCGCCAGCAGCAACCAGAGGCTCCGCAACGGAGCGCATTACGATCTGGTTCTGAACGGCAGCGAAACAACCGCTGTGATTTTGGATCTGCTTCGGGTAGCCATTACCCGGAAAAGAAGCTCTGCTGGTGCTGATGGTTGTTTAATCCAAGCTACCAGTTCCTGAAGGAACTACCTTAGATTTCGAGATCGACCTTTACTGCCTCGCACGGCCCAGAGGCTTGTCTTCGCACCCCTCCCGCCACCCACCGACGAGAACATTACGTACCTGACGGCGCGCTGCACCAAGGTGATTGCGGCTCCCCGAGATTGGGAGGGAGACCTCTACCCGGCAGTAGCGCCAAGGGCCGTTGCGAATCTCCTGAGTGGGGCCTGAGAGGGCTGCGGCGACCCGCTGGGCCCATTGGATGCGCACGATGACCTGCACAACGGGTTGGCGATGCCGTGCGATGGGCTCTGTCAATTCTCACCTCTGTTTTTGGGCACAAGAAACGTGTTGACGACATCTCCGCAGAGTACATAGTATGTAGGCATTTGTTGAATCCAAGGCAACCCATCTGATGGCTTCCCTGCGACTACTGGCGACCAGAGTGGGTTTTCACCCGCGCCCGGGAGATCCTAACGACCTGTTCTCTGGTGCCTGAGACTGATGGAGCCATCCGGATCATAGTGACGGAGGATGTGATGCGACTCTTGATAAAGCCGAAACCTGAGGCGGGTGTACCTGAGACGGCTACTCGGCCGCTGCTGGTCTTCGTCACCTACACCGGGATCGGCGACCTCCTGATGGCGCTTCCGCTCTTGGGCGTGCTCCGATCCAAGTTCCGGGTCCTCCCCATCATCCCGTCTGCATATGTCGAGCTTGCTGAACTGCTGCACCATGATCACCTGTTGGACGGGTATCTGCTTGTGGATGAGGGCCTGGTCTTCGCTCGTCAGCCCCTCCGGCACCTCCTCATGTACTCGGCGTTATCGAATCTCCAAGCTGACGTGGTGGCGATCTACGGGAAGCTGGTGATGGCCTACGGCGCGCGACTCGGCCTACTACGAGCCGGTCGTGTCCTGTTCTGCCACCCTCGAGGGATGGGCCCTCGCACCACCTCCACCTTCGAGAACCTTCCCACTACCGGCAACCAGATGCGGAATTACCTCCAGTTCGCTGCTCGACTCGATCTATCCGAGAACGGCGCTCGCGTCACGTTTACCGAAGGGCTCAATGCGGAGCTTGCGCAGGAGGCACACCCCCTGATACCCTGGCCGTCCTATGTCGCGGTTGCGCCATGGACCAGCGATCCTCGCAAAGACGCCCCGCTCCGATTTTTCCGAGACTGTATCAACATCATTGTGCATGAAGGAGGTCTGCCGGTGGTCATTACCGGCGTCGCAGGGCATGGCAACATGACTGAGGATCTTCTCCGTGGTCTTCCCGACACACAGGTCATAAGCCTCGTCGGGTCCACAACCCTTCGTCAGATGTTGGGAATCCTGGCGGGGACCCGGTTCCTTCTCACCAATGACGGGGGAAGCCTCCATATGGCCCGTCTTGTCGGAACCCCGGCCATCGCGGCGTTCGGCCCAACGGCCCCTGAGCAGCTACTGCATCCATTCACGGGAGGATATATGGCCATACGACAGCCACTGCCCTGTTCACCATGCGAACACACCCCGGCACGCTATAAGTGCCCCGACTCCTACCTTCACTGCCTCCGAGGCCTGGAAGCAGCTTCGGCCAGGCAAGCCCTCCTGCTGGCCTGCCGGACTGTCGCAGAGCGCGCCATATGATCAGGGTGGGGATCGTGGGCTGTGGGCGGATGGGGGAGAACCACTGTCGCATTGTGAGGGAACTCAATGGGGTCTCTATCGTGGGCGTGATCGATCCCAATCTTGACAGGGCGAGATCCCTCGCGGCGGGGTATGCCATCCAGCAGGCGGCTGCACATCTGGAGGAATTGCTGGACCGTACCCGGGTAGATGCCGTGCATATCCTCACCCCACCGACCGCACATGCCCCCTTAGCCTGTACGGCTCTCCGGGCAGGCTGTCACGTGCTTGTCGAAAAACCGATGGCCCTCACGGCCACGGAGGCGGAGCAGATGCTCGATGCGGCCGCACAGCATCACCGTATTCTGACCGTCGGCCACAATCACCTCTTCGATCCTGTCGTCCGCGAAGCCCATGCCCGTGTCGCCGCAGGCCGCCTGGGCAGGCTCGTTGGTCTCGATGTCTTTCATGGGTCTCTTCCAGGCTCGCCCCCGTGGGTCGCCGATCTGCCGTCCGGACCGTGGATCAATGACATGTCCCATCCGTTGTACCTTTCACAGCTCTTTCTGGGAGAGCACCTGACCATCCGGGCGGTGGGTTACCCCCCAGTCAGCCGCCAGAAGGTGACAGAGGTCCGGGTCGTCGCCCAACATGCCGAGGGGGTCAGTTCACTTACCCTCTCCACCGACACCGCTCCCTTCCGACACCGGTTTACCCTCTTTGGCACACAACGCACACTCGAGGTGGATCTGATCAACGAAATACTCGTCGAGACCAGGCCCTTCAGCGGTCACCGATGGCTAAGGAAGGGGCGCACGGTCCTGGACGTCAGCACCCAGCTTCTGCTCGGTACCGGACGAAATGCGTGTCAGGTCCTGACAGGCCGCCGTCAAGGATGGCCAGGACTTCGTGCGCTGATCCGAGCCTTTTACGCGGCTATCGAGGCAGGTGGTCCTTCTCCCATCCCCCCAATACAGGGGTTACGCGTCGTCACGCACTTGGAAGAAATCACACGTCAGCTTCTGGCAATGCCGGATACCGCCCGGCCAGGGGCGAAACCAGCGCATGATGCTGGGAGATAGATCGGGGTCTGAGCAGGCAACATCACTGACACACCGCCACTGAGGGGCGATCACCGGTGAGCATTCCATACGTCATGTTCGGCCACAGTCACTTCCTGGGCAATCTTCTCGACATCATCCATGCGCGCCAAGGCCGCCTCACGCAGATTGTCGAGAACATGCCGGAACCCGTGTACCCGGGACGGCTGTCGCTCAACGAGCGCCTGGCGAGAATCCCCTATCCGATCGACCGTGTTCGCCTCGAGGAATGGGCGCCAACGGAAAATACCCACTACATCGTGGGCTTTTCCGGCGCCAAGATGCAGCCGCTCATCACAAGCCTGAAGCTCAGATTCGGGACCGAATTCGAACGGCTGATCCATCCGGCAGCGATCCTCTCGCCCACGGCCTTCCTCTATGAGGGCAGCGTCCTGGATGCGAGCGCTGCAATCGGACCATATGCAAGGATCGGCAACCACGTGTTCGTCCATCGCGAGGCGATGGTGGGTCATGACGTCGAGATCGAGGAGTACGCGGTGATTGGACCGCGTGCGACTATCTGCGGGTATTCCAGGGTCAAGCGCGGTGCGCGCATCTGCGCGGGTGCAACCGTGATCGAAGATATGACGATAGGGGAAGGGGCGGTGGTTGCCGCCGGGGCAGTTGTCATCGCAGATGTCCCACCGGCCGCCATGGTCGCCGGCGTTCCGGCAACACACAAAAAGGAGCTGACCTGATGAAAGAGCCGATTGTCTTCGGCGCTCCATACCTGGATGACGACATGATCGCAGAGGTCGTGGCGTGTCTTCGATCGGGGTGGTGGCAGGCCGGACCGCGCGTCGAACGCCTCGAGGCCGAGGTCAAGCGGCGTACCGGCGCAAAGCACTGTGTGGCCGTCTCATCGGCAACAGCCGGCATTCACCTGGTGCTCATGGCGCTCAAGATCGATCAGTCGACAGAGCGGGTCGACGAGGTAGTCACGAGTCCGATCTGTTGGGCCTCCGTCCCTGGGGCGATCGAGCTGGCCGGAGCTCAACCTGTTTTCGCTGATGTTGATCCCCGTACGGGGAACCTCGATCCTCATGCGGTCGCCGGGGCCATCACCCCGCACACGCGAGCGATCCTCCCCGTGCATCTCGCCGGTCGGACCTGCGACATGGACGCGATCATGGAGATCGCCCAGCGTCACAGCATTCCCGTCGTGGAGGATGCCTCGCACGCATTCGGAGCCTCGTGGAAGGGTAGAGCGACCGGAACGTTCGGGGTCGCCGGTGTCTTCAGCTTCAACCGTGCAAAAAACATCGCAGCGGCGGAGGGAGGCGCAGTCATCACGAACGACGAACACCTCGCTTCGGCGGTGCGTCTTCTCGCGCATGGCGGGGTGAGCCGCGGCTCCTGGGAACGGTTCTCCCTTGCGCGCGATTACGAGGTTGTCTCTGCGGGGCTTAACTGCAAGATGCCCGACCTCGCGGCGGCGATGCTCCTCCCACAGCTTGCAAGGTTCGAGGAGTTCCAGACGAAGCGGGCGACCCTCTGGACCCTCTACGATTCCATGTTGCGCCATCTTCCCATCTCGCAACCGCCTCGATGGGGTGAACGATCCGTGCACGCAATGCATCTCTACCAGGTTCGTCTCCCGGCCGCCATAAACCGCGACCAGGTGCGCGCGAGAATGTGGGAGGGCGGCATCGGAACGGGCATACACTACCGGCCGCTTCATCAGGAACCACATTACGGGAATCCGCTCGGTTCTTCTCTACCCGGGGCGGAGGAGTTCGGCCGGACCACCTTGTCGCTTCCGTTCTCCGTGCGGGTTACTGAGGTCGATGTGCTGGCAGTCTCTCAGGCACTCGAAGAGGCGCTCAGTTGATGAAGAGAATCAGGAACAGATACAGCTTCTTCCTTTCGCGTTCATGGGCGGTCTCTTCATTCGGCTGCAACGATCCGCTCGAGCGGTCGGGTGAAAGCAGTACGCGGACGCCGTTCATTGAAACGGGGCCTTCGACGGGTTCGTCAATGCTCGGATCTTTCTGCGGAACGCCCTCAGCAGCATAGCGAACCTTTGTGGCCAGGATGATTCCAGGAACAGGGGAGTGACGACAGAAAACAGGTGAACTTTTTGCAGACGCAGGAGCTCGCGCAACGTCCCGCGAGTGTGCGCCGCATCTGGTGGCCATACCTGATAGAGATCGTTCAGGAGCGTTGTGCGCCCATTTGATTCATCGGCAGCATCGGCGCTAGGACCTAGAAACCACGCTAATGTTCTGAATGCGCGTTGGCGAAACACTGCCGACTCGTTTGCCAACAGCGTTTCCATCCGACGGGCGGCCTGAATTACGCCCGCTTGGTCACACACGACGAAAGCCTCGGCCAGCGAATAGACGCCGAGAGCAGCATCCCGTCGTCTTTGGAGGATCGCCTTTTCCGCCTGGCTGCTGACCCAGGGCAATCGATGTTCAAGCGCATCAGCGGATGCCCGCGTTTTTCGGTGGAAGTATCCGAGTCCATCGGACAAGCGAAGCCTGTTTTTTTGAGAGGCAGCGTGCTGGCGATAGCCAACGGTAGTTGCCGCGAGCCGCATGAGACGTCGTTTTTCCGAGAGTCGCAGCCATAAGTAGTAATCGACGGCACCTAAGTAGGTCGAGTCCCAGTAGCCAACTTCGTGCAGTGCCGCCCGTCGCATGAGCACGGCCGAAGGGGTTGGCAGCCCCAGTGAGCCGTGAAAGGGGTAGCTCGCCCAAGGATCGAGCGGTTCGGCTGCGGTGTGTGTCACGTTGAAGCGCGGTCGCTCCCCGTCACAAAAGGGCGAGGTGGATGCTACGGCGGCCGGAAGGTCGGGTACCCGCCACAGGACCTCGCACAGTAACTTCAGGTGAGTCTCATGCCACAGATCGTCTTGATCCAAGAAGGCAACGAGCGGGGCACTCGTATGGGCGAGGCCGAAGTTCCTTGCACCGGAGCTGCCCTTCTTTGGGTTTTTAAGCAGCAGAACCCCTGGATAGCCCCGAACGATATCAGGCGACCCGTCGGAGGACCCGTCGTCGACTACAACGACCTCGCGGGGACGAAGCGTTTGAGCCATGACCGAGTCAAGGCACTGGCCGATCCACGCGGATCCGTTCCAGAGCGGGATAATGACAGCAACATTCATGTGGCGTCGGAACCTCTCGCAACACACGCGCACGCCACGACCTGAGAGCCGAAGAGCGCTCCAGAAACAGTCATCACTCTCCGGCCCACCCATGCATTACGGAAATCGCCTGGCGTACAGCAGTGCCATTCGTCTATCAGGCGGGTCCTCGGACTGTCAAGCAAATTCAGTCGCTATCCGACCAAATGGGTCTTGACGGTGATCTGAAGCCTACTTACTATACAGATAAGTTTTCAGGACGGATGAGGATCCATTTCGCTTATCCAACCCCACCCGTAAGGGTTACGCGTCATCACGCGCTTGGAAAAAATCAAATGTCGGCTTCTGGCAATGCTTGGCGCTGCCCCGGAAAGGGTGGGGCTGACACATGACGGCAGGAGAGAGATCGGGAATGAGGGTATCACAACACGGGTCTCAACCGCGGGTCGCCATCCTCATCCTCAACTGGAACGGGATACCCGACACGCTGGAGACCCTCGAAAGCGTGAGCAACCTACGATATGAGAATGTGGAAACCTTCGTCGTTGATAACGGCTCTACTGATCACTCGTGCGAGGCAATCGCCACGACCTTTCCAGAAGTCCACCTGATCGTTTCACCGGAGAACCTTGGGGTAGCCGGTGGCCGGAACTTCGGATTGCAGGCTATTCTCCGCCATCCAGAGATCGACTATGTCCTTTTCCTTGATAATGATGTTACGGCCAAGCCCACACTACTCGACACGCTCGTGGCAGCGGCAGAGGCCAGATCCGAGATAGGCATTCTGGGACCGATCGTCTACTATCGGGATGATCCCAAACGGATTCGGAGCGACGGGGTCGCCATCGTGTTTCGAGAGGTGACGGCCAAATCACCCGCCAAAAATCGCATCGAAAAGGGAAACCGACCGGAAGGGGTCAAGCAGGTTGACGCCATCAACGGGTGCTGTATGTTAATAAAACGGCGGGTGTTAGAGACTATCGGTCAGTTCAATCCGGCCTACTTCATGGTCAACAACGAGACTGAATTCTGCTATCGCGCCGGCAGGAATGGGTTTCACTCGGCGGTTGTGACGCACGCGGCACTTTGGCACAAGGTATCCGCCAGTACCGGTTATGGCTACGCGCCAGGACGAGCCTATTATACCGGGCGGAGCACCATCCTGTTCCTTAAGGAGTACGGTCGGCCCTGGCACTGGGCAAGCACCCTCGCCTGTGCGGCGTTGAGTCTGCCCCTCGCGTATCTGCGGGAATGGCGTCGCGGCAACCAGCATGCGGTCGTCATGAAGTTCAAAGGCTACCTAGATGGGTTGCTGGGCAGGCCGGTCGATCCCGAGGTGGAGCGGTATTTTCTGGGCACCCAGTCCAGTCCTTTGGAGGGAACAGGGACCTGACACAATGGCCGAAACACGACTGCTGAGAGCTGATGGTCGTTCACTTTGATCGAGAAGACATCACTGCGGACGCGAGCGAAGCGAAGACGGCGAGGAGGTGCCATGAATCGAGGTTTTACCATCTGGTTCACCGGATTATCGGGATCTGGCAAGAGCACGATCGCGCAGCTGCTTGAGACCGAACTTAGGGAGAGAGGCCTGCCGATAGAGGTGTTGGATGGGGATCTGGTACGACGACACCTGAGCCAGGGACTTGGCTTTACCAAGGCGGACCGGGACCTGAACATCCAACGGATAGCCTTCGTCAGCAAGCTGTTAACGCGGAACCGCGTAGTGACCCTGGTTTCCGCCATCTCACCCTACCGGGAGGCCAGGGAGATGGCCAGGAAGGAGATCGGGAGCTTCGTAGAGGTCTACGTGAAATGTCCTATTGACATCTGCATCAAACGGGATATCAAGGGACTGTACCGGAAGGCGATGGAGGGGAACATCCCCTTTTTCACCGGAATCTCAGACCCCTACGAGGAGCCGTTGGAACCGGAGATCATCTTGTATACCGATCGGGAGACCCCCGATGAAAGCGTGGCCCGTGTCATCCGACGCCTGAAAGAGCTCAGTCACCTACCCTGAAAGGCTCCCCGCCTCCAGGTCAACCGGCTGATGGGAACGGCATCTGGCTCTCGTGCAGCTTGTAGAGAGTGGCATAGTGGCCGTTGATGGTCATCAGTTCCTGGTGAGTCCCCTGTTCAATCAGCCTCCCCTGGTCCAGCACCAGAATCCGGTCGGCCATGGAGACGGTGGAAAACCGGTGAGAGACGAGGATTGTTGTACGGCCCTTGAGCAGCTCTCGGAGGCGAGAGAAGATCGCATACTCAGCCCGTGCATCCAGGCTCGCTGTGGGTTCGTCCAGGATCAGTATACAGGCATCCCGCGCGAACGCACGCGCCATCGCAAGCTGTTGCCACTGACCCGCCGATAGGTCGTGCTCGCCGAACATCCTGCCCAGCATGGTCTCGTACGCTTGAGGCATCCTTTCAATCATCTCCTGTATATTCGCCTCTCTGGCAATCTCTTTGACCCGCTCCTGATCGTGTAGGAGGCGCCGCCAGTCCCCATACGCAATATTGTCGGCGGCCGTCGCCTCATACCGTCCGAATCCTTGCAAGACGCAAGCAAGTTGGCTATGCAGATAAGAAACCGGCAGCTTCCGAATATCAACCCCATCCAGGGCGATACACCCTTTGTCAGGGTCATACAACCGGGCGATCAGCTTCACCAGCGTCGTCTTTCCCGACCCGTTCTCTCCAACCAAGGCCACGGTTTCACCAGGCTTGATCCGGAACGAGACATCCGATAAGATCAACTGGTTCGATCCTGGGTAGCCAAATGAGACATGCGTGAACTCGATCCCGCCCTGCCGAGACACCAGGCCCGTACTCCCCGTATCCTGAATCCCTGATCGGATGTTTAAAAACTCCTGAAGATTGGAGACGAACAGCGCGTGCTCAACGGCGCTGCTCATCGACTGGATGACATTCGCCAGATTACTGCGCAGGACGGAAGACGCGCCGGCGTAAATGGTCACATCCCCGACCGTCAGCCCCGCCTTCAGCGCCCGATAGACCACCCAGGCAAAAATCAGATAGAATGCGACAGCCGCGAGCAGCGCAAAAGAGGAGCTCTGCAGAAAATTGCGCCAATGCAACTTACGGTCTTGATCCCTGAACTCGGTAATAAGTGTACGGTAGCGATCGATCAGCAAGGGGGCGAGATCGAGCAGTTTTACCTCGGCGGCCGACTGTGGGCTGGTCAGCAACCGGACAAAATAGTTGGCCCATCGGCGTCCTGTCGTCCTGGCCTGCGCTTTGAGATGGCGCACCTTTGCAAGTCGCAACTGGAAGAACAGATAGGGCAGCGCGACCGGCACAAGAACCGCAGTAATGAACGGCTCGATGACGATAAGGATAAGCAGCAGTGAGCCCAACTGGAGCGCGTTGTTGACCACCGCAATAATGCTGACCAGAAACTGGGAGAAGTGCTGGGCCGTGTCCTGTCTGGCACGTTCCATCGCATCATGAAATCGATGGTCCTCAAAACAGGCGACATCCAGACCGGCTGCGTGCGTCAGGATGTCTGTCGTGATCTTGACGTGGAGGTCGTCATTGAGGCGTTGTATCAGGTAGCGGCTGGTGACGTCGCTTATGGCCTGTACCGCTGCCAGCCCAAAGCCCAGGAGAAGCCAGGGGATCAACACCGAGAAATCATCGGACCGGCGGCTTGAGAGATCAACCAGCCCATTGATCAGCCCTCTGGCAGTCAACGCCAGGCCGGCCGGCATAAGGGCCCGACCACAGGTCGAGATGACCACGCCGGATACCAGCAGAGAGCTGGTAGACCACGCGAGCCGAAGCGTCCACCGCATGTTGGCAAGAAGGGCAAAGACGGTGGCCTTGAGCGATCGATCGGAGGACGTGCCGTCAGGACTCACGCGGGTCGTCATGCTTGGTGTCCTTATAAACCTGTCACGGTGTCAGCCACGCTCCGAGGATCACGCATGCTGCGGCGTACGGCCTCTACGGTATGTACCAGGAGGTAATACCCGTGAAACCCCAGCACAATCATCAGGAATGCGCCACAGACATGTCGCATCGAGTACGAGTAGGGGAAGAGTCGGCACATCCCCACCCAGTTTCGCCATGCCTCAATCCGCCGACCATGAGCGGCTGCAACCTTGATCCGCCTAAAATACGCCAACTGGACAATGCCCCAGCGGCCCCTTCTCCACCGGCGGTACCCCACCCACCCAAGATGACGCTGGATCACTGGCCCCCACCTGCGGTCCAGGATCTCGCTGGCTCTAACCCGAGCGATCGGATTATCCGACATCTGATCATCCCCATACTCATGTTTAATGACCAACGCTTCATCCGTCGCCACGAAATGCTGAGAGGCCTCAGCAAGCATGAGCCATGTGGAATAGTCTTGAGCAGATGGAAGGTTTTCATCAAAGCCCCCGATCTCCAGCATCGAGGTTCGTTTTACCAGAAATACAGATAGTGTAGTTGGATGCCAGCCGCCCAGCAAATACCGAAAGACATCCCCTCCGTAGACCATACGGGGTTGGCGCCACATTCGCATCGTCAGCGCATCTCGCACCTCGCACCGACAGTACGCCACCGTCGTCCGGGAATCCTCACACTCGCGCAGGCGGCCTACCAGCCGCTCCAGCATCTGAGGTAGCCACTCATCGTCGCTATCCAGAAAGGCAAGCAGTTCGCCGCGGGCCGCCCGGATTCCGACGTTGCGCGCGTGGCCGGCCCCCCCGTTGATGGGAAGCCGCAGGAGCCGGAGACGGGGGTCCTGGAATCCCTCCAGCAGGGCGATAGTCTGATCGGTGGAGCCGTCGTCTACGATGATGCACTCGAGGTCCGGGAAGGTCTGGCTGAGGACGCTCGTGAGAGCGCGTCCCAGGACGCCGGCCCGGTTATAGGTGGGGATGACGACGCTGACCTGAGGAGAAGAGGGGGTAAGGCGACCCTGCATCTTAGGAACCGTCCTGGGGCAGCACACCCTCTATGATGCGCCACAAGGTGGCAATGCTCGTCTCCATGGAGAAATTCGCGCAGACATGCTCCCTCGCCCGTTGGCCAAGTCGCGCCGCCAAGCCGGGATCGAGGGCCAACTCCACCATATAGCCGGCCATTCCCTGGACGTCTCTTTCATCCACCAAAAAGCCGGTTTCACCGTGGATGACCACATCCTTGATCCCGGCATGGCGTGTGCTCACCAGAGGGAGGCCGGCTGCCCCCGCCTCCAGGACAGCCACAGGGGTCCCCTCCACATCGTCCTCACTGGTTGTGACAGAATGAAGAACGAATCCTCTAACCCTCCGCATTAAAGCTGCAACCTCCGTGTGGGGTCGCGCACCCACGAACTCCACTCGTTCGACAATATCCAATGCCCTGGTGAGTTGCCTGCATGCCTCCACCAGCACTCCATCACCGACCATGATGAGTCGTGCCTCAGGGCATGCCCTAACCACCTCTCTGAAGGCCAGCAGGGTCAGATGCGGCGCTTTCTTATCCACAAAGCGCCCGACTGTCAAGAAAACCGGCGGGGCTGCTGCTGGATCAGCACCCACGAAGAGAGTGGTATCCGCGCCACATGGGTTGTAAAACACCTTACCGCGGGGAGCGCCGAGACTAAGCAGTTGCTGCTCCAGATCCCGTGAGACGGCGATGACGGCGGCTACCGTGCCGAACATCCGCTGGTAATCAGCCTGGTACTGGGTCAGCCACTTTTGCTGAAACGCGTCGCCGCCGTGAAAATATACGATCAGGGGGACGCCGGCCGCACGACAGGTCTCACTGACGCTCGCCCCAGTATACCCAAATTCCGCCAGGACCGCCTCCACCTTCTCGAGCCGGAGATATCGCCGCAAGGCCGCATCCTGAAAGCGGGTTACTCTGATGCCGAACGCCTCTCGCCATATAAGGGTAAGTCCCCGCCCGGCGAGCGAGAGGAGTGGACGATCATCCTCGGTCATCGCGGGGAAGCTCCCTCCACGCATCAGTGTCCCGTGAAGGAGTTTCACCTCCGCCGGCAGCCGCCTTAGGTGAGCCTGGATGAAGGTCTCAGAGTAGGCAGACTTCCTGGGTGAGATGATACAGATGACGCGCCGCCTGGCCACTACCATTTACTCACGCCATCTTCTACCCGCCATCGGCGGAGCAGATCCAGCCATTCAGGACGTAAAGGCTGCCCTACAGCAATGTTTGAAGAGATAACCTCAGCGAGTTCGGAGGAATAACCGGAATACGGTTCGCGTTTGCAAAACTTTAAATGGAGATAACAGACTTCTGCTACTTTATAACAGCGGTGAGAGACACGCAACCCATTCGACACTGGAGTGCATAGACGTTGAGTAAATTTATTGCCCATATCGAATTTCGCACGGAATCTTGGAAACACGCGGGGTTCCGGATAGGTGTACGTAAGCGAGGTCACCCAGGAAGGTATCGCCGACAATCTGAGGGAGGAAACCAATTCTTTCTGATCGGTCGACTTTGAGGCCATCATATGGCGCCCATTGGGATGCACATTTACCCCCTTGAAGGTCATGAACACCTTGTGAGATTTACGCCAAGCTCTCATCGACTCAGAGAACGCTTCCGTTGCGATCATGTCCCCATCCCATTTAAGGATATAGGGCTTTGTGCACCTACGCAGACACCAATTGTAGAAGCTTGCCGAGAGGTGGGGGGATGAGTAGCCTTCGGAATGCAAGGTTTCCCAGCCCTCCCATCCCACCTTTCGGACTTCATAATTGTACTGATAACACACAACCTTGTCCGGATATTCTCGACGGAGCGATTCCATGATCGAGGGAGTGCGATCAGTACTGCCATTATCGATCAGAACAATCTCCTCGACATAATCTACGATAGATTTCACGGAAGGATAGAGGAACTCCTCTTCATCCTTCACTCGAATCATCGCCGAGACCTGTTTTTGACCGGACCAGGCAAGAGAAGCCATTACAACCCAGGCCTCCGACTCGGTCAGGACCCGCCAAAGGGTTTTCTTTGCCCACCAGGCGATTTCGTATGCAGGTGGGCCCAGGGTGAGCAACGCAAGGCCATGGATCAGATATCGTCTCGACCATGGGAGAAGACGCAACAACATGAGGAGCCATCGCCAGGACGATACCCGCTTCCCGCTCACCGTATCATACATATTCGGTCGGGTTCTGAGGAACCCTTTGATGAGCCGATCTCGTCCCGCTCTCCACCGGCGGTACCCAGTAGAGCCCAGGTGGCGCTTGATAACGGGCCGCCACTTTCGATCAAAAAGCTGCGCACCTTCCAAGCGAAGAAAAGGATCGGTTGTTAATTGGGGACCCGTATTCTCATGCTTGATGACCAAAAGTTCACCGACCGCCGCAAAATGGTTGTGCGCCTCGGCCAGGCGCAGCCACAGATCATAGTCTTCGGCATATGGCAGCTCTTCATCAAAGCTCCCGGCATCTACCATCGAGGCTCGCGTCACCAGGAACTGGGACGCGGTCGGCGGGTGCCAGCCGGTAAGCAGGTGCCCGAAGACGTCCCCCTCATAGATGAGGGTGCGATGCGGCGTTAGGCGGTCCGTGGTGCCATCGCGCCGATAGCACAAGCAGTATACCACGGTGGCTTTGGGGTCCGCACTGCCTCGCAGGCGTCTGATCTGCAGTTCGAGTTTCTGTGGCAGCCACTCATCGTCGCTATCCAGGAAGGCGATCAACTCGCCACGGGCCGCCTGGATCCCGACATTGCGTGCATGACAGACCCCCCTGTTGACGGGAAGCCGCAGGAGTCGGAGACGGGGGTCCTGGAATTCCTCCACCAGGGCGACAGTCTGGTCTGTGGAGCCATCGTCCACAACGATGCACTCGAGGTCCGGAAAGGTCTGGTTGAGGACGCTCGTGAGAGCGCGTCCCAGGACGCCGGCCCGGTTGTAGGTAGGGATCACTACGCTGACGAGGGGGGAATCGATGATGATGCTCACGATCTCAATGCGTCCTATCGTCAGGTGAGGCCTAAGTGTTACGGCTGGGCAGGAGAGACGATGTCGCTCCCCTTGCTTGGATGAAAACTGTAACCGAACCTTCGAATACGATCTTCAAACACCCGTTCCATCAGCTTAATGTAAGGCCTGATCAATCGCTCACGTTTTAAGGACTGCCAGACATGAAAGTATTGCTGGTTGAGGAATGGATTGATGCCATGCGTCGGTTTTTCAGGCGGGTCGATACCTAGAAATGAGTAGATCCGCCCCATCTGACTTGAAGGGTCATTAATGAGGTCTTCGTAGGTCAGTTCAAGGTAATCCTTTATGAATTGCCTATCCTCATGCCAAAACTGATGACACGTGACCCAGTGCTTGAGGAGCAACCAAAAAGAGCTGCGTGACCACTTCATGGTAGCTAGGGTGACGGCAACAGGGTGCCGCTGTATGATGATGAACTTTGAGTGTGGAAAGAGCGTCTGAAGGAATCGCGTTCGGATCAGATTTGGAGGGCTCTTTTCAAGAAGAAACGGTTTACTCGTGTCCCAGTAGCGTGTCCAGTCCGCCAGCAGCTTTTCTCTATTCTGCTCTGTCGCCAACGGGGAGCCCTCCGTCAAATGCGCGGCTCGATTAAAGCCGAACTGTCCGGGTCCGCCATACATATTGTCGGATGGATAGACCGATTGCAGATGTTGCCCCTCGTCCATCGGAACCCCCGTGTCCCTGAATCCGCTGATCTGGGAATGTTCCCGAAGTATTTTAAACAACGGGGTTGTTCCGCTACGATGAAGACCACCGATGAAGATAAACGTGTGCGCCACTTTGTCCGCGCCTTCAACGCTCCCAGTTATTAACGCCATCCGTCTGCCCGCCAGCGGTGGAACAGGTCTAACCATTCAGGACGTAAAGGCTGCCCTACAGCAATGTTTGAAGAGATAACCTCAGCGAGTTCGGAGGAATAACCGGAATACGGTTCGCGTTTGCAAAACTTCATGTGGAGAAAGCATATCTCCTGCACACTGTAGTGGCGGCGGGAGTTAAGCAACCCGTTCGACACCGGGGTATATAGACGCTCACAAAATTTATTGCCCATATCGAATTTCGCACGGAATCTTGGAAACACGCGGGGTTCCGGGTAGGTGTACGTAAGCGAGGTCACCCAGGAAGGTATCGCCGACAACCTGAGGGAGGAAACCAATTCTTTCTGGTCCGTCGATTTTGAGGCCATTAGATGCCGTCCATCAGGGTGTACATTTACCCCCTTGAAGGTCATGAACACCTTGTGAGATTTACGCCAAGCTCTCATCGCCTCAGCGAAGGATTCCGTCGCGATCATATCGCCATCCCATTTCAAGATATAGGGCTTTGTGCATCTGTCAAGGCACCAGTTGTAATAGTGTGCTAAGAGATGAGGGGATGAGCCACCTTCGGAACGTGAAGCGAGCTCCCAGCTCTCCCATCCTTGACGTCGGACTTCATACTTATACTGATAACACGTAACCTTATGCGGGTATTCTTGTCTGAGTGATTCCATGATTAAAGGGGTATGATCAGTGCTATTATTATCGATCAGAATAATCTCCTCGACATAATCTACGATAGATTTCACGGAAGGATAGAGGAACTCCTCTTCATCCTTCACTCGAATCATCGCCGAGACCTGTTTTTGCCCGGCCCGGGCTAAAGAACTTATCACAACCCAGGTCTCCAATTCGGACAGGACCCGCTTGGCGAGCCGTCGGGCTTTTAACATGTTAAGAGAAAGCTTCATACCCCTTACCACTAATACTCGCTACCCCGCCAGCCAATGACCTTCTTGGCCTGCCAGACGATATCGTATACACGGGGGCCTAGAATCAGTAACGCCAGGCCATGGATCAGATATCGTCTCGACCATGGGAGAAGGCGCAACAACATGAGGAGCCATCGCCAGGACGATACCCGCTTCCCGCTCACCGTATCATACATATTCGGTCGGGTTCTGAGGAACCCTTTGATGAGCCGATCTCGTCCCGTTCTCCATTGACGATACCCCACGGAACCAAGGTGACGCTTAACAACTGGTCCCCACTTTCTATCAAGGAGCCGCGCACCTCTCAAGCGGGCAGCCGGATCGGTTGATAATTGGGGACCCGTATTCTCACCCTTGATGACCAAAAGTTCACCGACCGCCGCAAAATGGTTATGCGCCTCGGCAAGCCGGAGCCACAGGTCATAATCGTGAACACTGGGGAGGCTTTCGCTAAAGCCCCCTACTTCCAGCAACGAGCGTCGCTCTACCAGAAACTGGGAGGGCGTAGTTGGGTGCCATCCCTCCAGCAGACGCTGAAACACATCTCCCTCATAGACCAGATGCGGTCTGCGCCACATCCGCCCGGTCAGAGCATCTCGCACCGTGCATCGACAGTACACCACCGTCGCTCTTGGATCTCCGCACTCACGCAGACGGGCCACTTGCCGCTCAAGCTTTCCTGGCAGCCACTCATCGTCGCTATCCAGAAAGGCAATGAGCTTACCGCATGCCATCCGAATTCCAGTATTGTAGACTCGGCTAAATCCGCTATTGCTTAGGAGTCGTACCACCTGGAGACGGGGGTCGCGGAGTCCGGCTATGGCCTGCGCGGTATGATCCGTGGAACCATCATCTACGACGATGCACTCCAGGTCCGAGAGGGTCTGTTTGAGGACGCTCGTGTTGGCGCGCCCCAGGACGGCGGCCCGGTTATAGGTCGGGATCACGACGCTGACCTGGGGGGAGGAGTGGGTGAGGCACCCTGCATCTCAGGAACCATCCCGGGGCAGTACACCCTCTATGATGCGCCACAAGATAGCGATACTCCGCTCTAGAGAGAAATGGTTACACTCGTTTACAACAGTTGTGCGGCCCGATTTATAAAGCGATTCATAACACAATAAATAGGTTCTTAACAGTCTCATAATAGAATACCCGACGGGTAAGCGATGGGCAGTCATACCGGACGACTGGGCCACTCTTGCCGGCCCAGGATCGGCTACGGCGCATAAACAGGAAGCCTGACATGGCGGGCCAGCAGATCAAAGCGGTTATCACAGTGAAGAAGACTGCCTGAGTAGTGTAAAGCAACAGCAGCGATGAGCTGATCCGTCGCCGGAATGGACAAACCCTTACGTCGCAGGGTGTAAGTCATCCGATAGGCCGATCTCCAGACCGATTCCGTAATCGGACATTGCTGGAGCGCCTCCAGGTCTTCGCAGGGTTCGCGATACTCGCTCTCCGAGCGTGTGCCGCCGACAAGCTCCAGGACGACCATTTCGCACGTGGCCGCGCGCCCCTCACGGAACAACGCGTGGACTTGTTGTCTGACAAGAGGATCGCCTGCCGGCCTCAACGCGTGGATCCAAGCCGAGGTATCGATCAGGACCCATCCATCAGCCATCGGCACGAAGCCTGGTCAGCCCTTTTGGGGTGAGCTGAAGCGGGAAACACCTCAGCCTTCCAATCAGACGCTTGACCCGCTGCTGGCGAATAAGCGCCTCCAGAGAGCGATGGATGAGTTCCTTCTTCGTCTTGGCCTTGCTGAGCGCCTGGGCCTGCTTCATGAGCCTCTCATCAATCTCCAATGTAGTTCTCATCGAGGGTCCTCCTTTAGGCATAAAAATAGCACGATTTTTATGCCACGATAAGGCCTTGGAGTTCTTTTGAGCTTCAGCGGTACGGTACCAGACAGGCCAGAAAGAAAGGGATCCTCAGCGCGTCCCTCTGATCGTGGATACGCGGAACACCTCAAAAGGGGCTCCATTCCGATCACGTCGTAAAGGCGTAACGGGAGCGCAGACGACGGGTAATTTGTTCGCGCAAGCAATACTCGTAGCAGCGATTTGTCGAAGCATTCGAGACCTTGGTGTCTTGAACCTGAGGGGTGAGACGCACTGTACGAGCAAGTGGAACGTCTTAGAGCGGCGGGCAACCAATCAATTCAATTCGGCTGATCGACGAGCTGGGTCAGGGCCAGTTGCAAGCGTCGACTAATCTGTAGCTTTCCGAAGATATGGCCCAGATGGGACTTGACGGTCTTATCGCTGATCCCGAGCCGGGTAGCGATCTCTTTATTGGTCATCCCCTGGATGGCCCATCGCACGATCTCCTGCTCGCGATCTGTCAGGGCCTCGTGCCGCTCGGATAGTGGGGCCGTCGTCGCGACTGTCTTTTGGCGGAGGTGCTCCAGGACCTCAGCCAGCACCTTGCGCTCTGCCCAGATCTCACCGGCATGGACCGCTTGGATCGCTTTGATGAGATCCTTATAGCCGAGCGCGGTCGATAGATAGCCTTTGGCCCCCACTTGCAAGGCCTGTTCAATCAAGGCATCCTCCGGCAGGCGGGAGAGGACCAGGACCTGTGTGATTGCGGATTTCTGGCGGATCAGGGCGATGGCCTCCAGCGTGCTCGGCCCCGCCATATTGATTGTTAAGAGCAGAATATCCGGCTGCAGGGCTTCGGCCATGCGGACCGCCTGCAGGCTATCGGCAGCCTCGCCCACGACGGCGATGGCCGGCTCATTGGCCAGCAGCAGGCGCAGCCCTTCGCGAAAGAGTGTCTGGTCATCCGCAATCAGTACGGAGGTCGGCCGCATCATCCTCATCTCGCGCACAGTCCTCCATGTTGTCTCTTGGCGCTTGCCATTGTTCGGTACGATGGCACACGGCGTAGCTATCTTATCCGCCTTATTACACTTGTCAAGAAACTTCTTGGGTGAGGCAGTGGGGCTCGGCAGATGCCGATCAGCCAGGATCCACGGGCCGTACCCGTCGTAGTGCTCGGCCAGTATAGGGCTAAAACCGATATGGATGATCAGGATGTCGTCCGTTCATTCGAGCTTGAAGGACAATACCGTTTGTCGTATCATGGTGTCGTATTGTGGGCGCACGTTGTGAATGAAAGGCACCGTACTTGCTTATTCCCTCTTATTCCCTTTCTACCCACATCCAGACAAAAAGGCCGCCGCACGACTCGGCGATGCCTGGCATTGCATGATATATACGAAATCGACGTAACCAGGAGATGCGCAGTGAGCCTTCATGGTGCCACCGAGGACTCCCGCTTTGTGAGGAGAAAGGACATGCGATGATGTCGCTCATTCCGCATCTGAAAGAACGCATCGGACGGCGAGACTACACGGTCGGCGTTATTGGCCTGGGGTATGTCGGGCTTCCGGCTGTCTTACGGTTTGGCGAAGTAGGCTTTCGAGTCCTGGGCTTTGACATCGACTCTGACAAAGTGAAGCGGCTTACCGCCGGGGAAAGCTACATCCGGCATCTCCCGGCAGATCGGTTAGCCTCCCTGGTCAGATCCGGTCGGTTTGAAGCTACCTCCAACTTCGCTCGCCTCAGAGAGGCCGATACCATTCTCATCTGTGTCCCGACGCCGTTGACGCGCCATCGCAATCCCGACCTCCAGTACGTCATACAGACGGCAGACGCCATTGCCGGAACGCTGCGGGTCGGCCAGCTCATCTGCCTGGAGAGTACGACCTACCCAGGCACTACCGAGGAGATCTTACGGCCTCGATTTGAAGCGACGGGCCTTCGAGTAGGGCGGGACGTCTTCCTTGTTTTCTCACCCGAGCGCGAAGACCCTGGCAACACACGCTTCGGCCTGGCGACGATTCCCAAGGTCCTCGGTGGAGTCTCGGATGCCTGCGGGGAATTAGGCGAAACGCTCTACAGAACGATTGTGTCCACCGTAGTGCGGGTCGCCTCGCCCAAGGAGGCCGAGATGACCAAGCTCCTCGAAAATATCTATCGGGCGGTGAATATTGCACTGGTGAACGAACTGAAGATGCTCGCAGACCGCATGGGGGTTGATATCTGGGAGGTCATCGATGCTGCCGCCACGAAGCCCTTTGGCTTTCAGGCCTTCTATCCCGGACCGGGGTTGGGGGGTCACTGTATCCCCATCGATCCCTTCTATCTGACCTGGAAAGCCCGCGAGTACGGTATGACCACCCGCTTCATCGAACTGGCCGGCGAGACGAACCACGCCATGCCGGCCTGGGTGGTGGGAAAGGTCGTGGAGGCGCTGAATAGAAGAGGTAAGTCGCTGCGCGACGCTAACATCCTGGTCCTGGGGGTCGCATATAAAAAGGATATCGACGACCAGCGCGAAAGCCCAGCGCTCGAAATCCTGATGCTGCTGCGTCGCCAGGGCGCCCAGGTGAATTACGCCGATCCCCACGTTCCCCGGTGCTACGGGCACCGCCACTATCCTGACCTTGACCTGACCGCTCTACCGCTGACGGCTGAGACCCTTCAGACGCAAGACGTCGTAATTCTTGTGACCAATCATACAGCCTTCGATTTGGATCTGATCCGTCAGCACGCCCCTCTGATCGTCGATACTCGCAACGCCTTCAAGGGCATACCCAAAGAGAAGGTCGTAAGGGCGTAACTGGACACAGACGCCGAGTAATTTTGTGCCAGGATGATGTAGCTCCTTTCCGTACGTCGGTACATCAGCTCGATTTAGACATTGACATTGGTAGCCCCACTACGGGTAGTTTTTCGCCCAAGCGATGAAAGTCCACACGTCCATCCTCAGCCGGACGACTGGCCTTCTGATATCTCTGGCGCAGTAGTTGCGTCTGCTGCTCCAGCGTACCCCGGCCGTTCGCTCTGAGTCAGGATTCTACCTGCCTTAGAGGCGCGGTCAAGGTCTCCCAGATATTTTCAACAAGAAGCGGATTGAAAATGCGGACGCCTCGGACATTGAACTCCTGCTCGCCGTTATAGAGGACCGCGCCTGCGGAAACACCCGTCATGTCCAGCGCTTGAAACCGCTCAACCCCCTTGACGAAATCTACGGAAAACGTCTCGGAGGACTTGATCTCAACCGGCGTCATCACGCCTTGTTCCCTGATGAGCAAATCGACCTCGTTACCGTGAGAGTCGCGGAAGAAATATATCTCCGGCCTGATCCCTTTATTGAAAGCGCCCTTCACGATGTCCGCAATAATAAGGTTCTCATACAGGCTTCCGCGCAAAGGATCGCGGGATGCCTGTTGTTCCGTGTGGATGCCCAGCAGAAAGGTTGCGAGACCCACATCTGTAAAAAATATTTTAGGGGATTTGATCACACGCTTTCGGATGTTCTCGAAGAACGGTGGTAATTCGAATACGACATACGACGCTTTCAGAACCGAGAGCCAATTCCTGATAGTCGTGGTCGATACGCCGACATCATTTGAGAGCGAAGCGAGGTTGACGACCTGTCCCACCCGGCCCGCCAACAGCGTGAGGAACCTCTGAAACTGCAACAGGTCGCGTAATTGGACCAATGCGCGCACATCGCGCTCGACGTAGGTCTGCAGATAGCCGTTGAAGAACCGACGCGATTCGAGACCCTCTTCGTGAAGCCGCGGAAAGCATCCGCGGACGATCAGGCTGAAGGGGTCCCGCGCGGACTTGTAATGGCCCAGCTCGTGAAGCGAGAACGGCCACAGGACCAGCATGGCGGTTCGGCCAGCCAGTGATTGGCTGATCGCCTCGTGCAATTGCGGCTGATGACTGCCGGTCAGGATAAACCGACCGGGCTTTTTAGCCTTATCGACTATTCCCTGGACGTAGGACAGCAGCGTCGGGATACGCTGCACCTCATCCAGGATGCCGCCGCCCTCCATCTGACTGAGGAATCCTCGTGGATCGGCCTCGGCCGCAATTCGGACATCCGGGTCTTCCAGAGAAAAGTATGGTTTATCCGGAAACGTCATCCGGGCCAGCGTGGTTTTTCCTGATTGGCGAGGACCTAGAATAGTCACCACAGGATACTCCGCGGCAGATCGGATAAGTTCTTCAGAAATGTCTCGAGTGATCATATTGAGATAATGCTCTACATTTGTGCAAAAAGCAAGTTATAAGTCTGATTTACACACTCTCCTCAAAGCCCTTCCCATTCGCCCTGAGCGGTCCAGGGCGAATGGATGTTTGCAGGAGAGGTTTCACGGGTAATTTTTCTCCCGCACGATGTAGTTCCTTCCCACGCGTCAGCGTTCCAGCCGTTCACTCCCTCCTGTGTAGTTCGGCCTTATTCCCACAACCTGTTAATACGAAAGCCTTCGCAGCCATCCTCACCCCGACGATCAGCTCTGTGACATCGCTGGCACAGTAGTTGCCCCTATCGCCACGACATACCTTACGCAACATGACGGCACGGTAGCGTGAGCGTGGTAACGCTGTTCGCCGAAGCGCCACTTTTTGTCACCACTATGACATTTATTTACCTAATATCTACTCAGTTTCCATTTATAAGATATTAAATACTCTAATAAATCAGTGCTTATCTCTATAAGCATCTGTTAACTCGTTCATAATACAGAGAGTTATTATAAGTTCTATAAATATGTATTTAACTACGTATTGGCACAAATGTCGCATGTTATTTAGTTCCGAAGGTTCCTTTCCGATAAGGGCAAACCAGTCGCGAGGCTGGGACGCAAAGCCACCGATCAGCATGAGCGCTGATAGCGGGGTTACCGAAGAAAGGAAGGGCGGCAACAACAACCGCTTCTTTCACGGAAAGCGACCTTCAGTGAAAGGAGCGGTTATCATGCAAGCCAAAGTTGCTTTCGCCCTTGCCCTCGCACTGAGCTTCACGGGAATCGTTGCAAATCACGCCGAAGCCGGGAAATCAAAGCCGGACTTGATCGTTTCCGCATTAAGCGTCCCATCGTCTGCTTCACCCGACACAACCATCGTCGTGTCCAGCACCGTTAAAAATCAAGGCAAGGCAAGCGCCAAAGCCTTTAGTGTGGCATATTATCTTTCTACAAGTCCTTCCGACACTACTGGTGCGGCTGTGCTGAGTACGCAGAATGTATCGGGTCTCGTGGCCGGCGCGAGCGTTGCAGTTGTCACTTCCGTCACCGTTCCAGGATCCACCACAAGCGGTACATTCTATGTGGTGGCAGTCGCCGATTCGACCAAGGTTATCAGCGAGAGCAAGGAAAGCAATAATCATCGCGCATCCGGCGGCGTCGCTGTTCAGGCGCCGGTATCAACTAAGCCGCAGATGATAATATGGGTCACCAACGTCCTCACCCGCGTCCAGCCCACCGACCCACCAGGGACGAGCACGGCCGCAGCCATCAAGGCGGCCCGCAACGAGGCTGAGGCGGTCCAGGTTATCGTAAGGGCGCCGAGCACAACCAATCTATCAGGCGTCAATGTGACCGTATCGGATCTTGTCGGCCCTAAAACGATTACTAAAAGCAATATCGCCCTGTATCGTGTTCACTACGTTCCTGTTACCACGAGATCTGAATTCCCGAACAATGGCTGGTACTCGCCAAACCTGCCAGGTGACTGGCCGGATGCCCTCGTTCCTTCAACTGTTCCCGGGGGAATATATCAGTCATTCCCATTCTCGGTCCAGGCCGGGCAGAACCAGCCAATCTGGGTTGAAATCTACGTCCCTAAGGGGAGCCCGGCTGGGTCCTACACCGGTACGGTTACAGTCACAGCTACCGGGCAATCGCCGGTCACTGTACCCCTGACCCTAGCAGTGTGGGGCTTTACCCTGCCAGACAAACCTGCCTTGGCCTCGGACTTTTGGGGCTATGACCTGTGGATGACGACCAACTACTCTTACTCCACCGGGGCAGATCGGTTTACCCTCAGAAATAATCTTTACACCGATCTGCGACAACACAGGATCGGCTTTGGCTTGACAGACAGTACGGGACCTTTCCCGAAGGCATCTCTTGATGCCATTCTGCAACAGCAGGCTCGGATTCAGTCTCCATGGAATATGACGGATGCAAACCTCCAAGAGCTTGTGAGTGCGTACGGCGCGGACCAACTCTTCAGCCAACATTACGATGAACCGCAGACCGTCTCACAAATTAACGCGATCAACGATCCGAACGGCGAAGTTCAACGATATCGGCGAAATGGCGTCCCGGAACTGCTGACAGTGTCGTGGTCATCAGAACTGATCAACGGCGAATATGCCGGTTGGAGCGCCAATGTGGACATCTTTGCCGGTGTCCACTTCGCCCTGATCCCCTTCACAAACGCGCAGAAGAAACTGAACGAGGGGAAGGCCATCTGGAGTTATTCGGCAGGTATGCAGCCGAATGAGGCCCCGACCTGGCTCCTCGACTACGATCTAATTCACTTCCGGATTGCCCCCTGGTTGGACTACTCAACCGGTCTTAGTGGGTTTCTGTACTGGACACCCGTGAACTGGTGCGGCGGCGACCCGTGGACCAACAGTGGGATCCCCAGCAGCGGGTGTGAAAGTAACCGCAACATGGACGGAGTCTTCTACTTCCCCGGAGACAGGGTGGGTGCTCCGAATGCTGCGATCCCCTCAGCTCGCCTCAAGGCCATCCGGGATGGGGTTGAGGATTACGACTACCTTGCGTTACTCGCCGACCTCGGCGATCCGATCCTTGCAAAGAACCTGGCCAAGGCACTTGCCTCGGCATTCGATTCCTGGAACCATGATCCCGCAGCGGTCCTGGTGGCCAGAGAGCAGGCGGCTGCTCGAATTGTGGCGCTGGGGGGTAACTAGGAATCCGGTAACGTAGCGTTCGCCGCGAGGGTACGAAATTCTTGGATTCTCGGTGATGCCAAGACTATACCGGATCGCTCTTACCCTGACGAAATCACAGCGCTGCAATCAGGTAAAGCGATCCTCCTGGTGATGCTTGCCTCCACTGCCGATGTGCTGCGAAGTGCAGGTAGCCTATGGGAAATAGTCCCACTTTAAGCACAACTCTGGCCAGCTTGGGCCAAGTCCCGGCCCTACCCACAGTTAACTTGCCAAGCGCAAGTTCCGCAAAAAGGCGAGCCCATTGCCAGCTCGAAATACGGTTCGGCTCATCCCGCATAGCTACCACGTGGTAGCCGGCGCCCGTAAGTAACTGCACCACACCATCCCGACTAAATCGCGTCAAATGATGGGGAGGAAAATCCCAGGATTCGTGACCGAGCCGCAGCGTACACCGTCGGTCGTTGGGAACCGAGAAATATATCCGTCCACCCGGCTTGAGAATGGCTTGAACCGTACACAGGAATGAACGCGGATCTTCAAGATGTTCCAGCAGATGGAAGAACAAAATATAGTCGAAATACAGCCCTGGATGAGCAGCAATAAACTCTTCGATGGTACCAATAAAAACATGCAATCCTTTCTCGCGTGCGCTTACCACCGCCGATTGATTGATATCAACGCCCCACACTTCATGACGGGTTCGAATCCTTTCCAACAATATCCCTTCACCGCAGCCGATTTCGATGATCCGAGCCCTGTCCGCTTCGTACAATGCCTGAAGTGTCTGGTCGAATTCCCATCGCCAGCCGTAATGCTCTCCGATCGATGCATACCACGCGCTCCCAGCAGACGTGCGAGGCTCCGCAAATGCGGTCCCACATTCGGGGCACCCGAAGAGCCGATAGGCCACACTTCCGCGCGTGATGTCCTCGAGCGGCTGAAACGTATCACTGTCGTCCTTCGTGCGCCATCCACAGGCCGGACAATTCATCTTTCTTAACTCTGCCGGACATTGACCAGCAAAAGGCATGTACATACCGACGCTCTCTGTGTCGGTTGGGCACAGCTTGACATCTGCTGTCTTTCGTATGACTTCGTTCTCGAATCTAAGGCAACGTTAATAGCGGGATCGCTCCTTTTGGCCCGGTCGACATGCCACTCAGTTGTACGATCCGCGCCGCTGCCTGCTCTCTCGCCGCGAGGAGGGCGACCGGATCATAGTTCCAGGAATCCCACGCCGGGGCGAGTGTCCTGGCCAAGGTCTTGGCGTAAGCCGGATCGCCAAGGGCGGCGAGTAACGCAAGGTAGTCGTAATCCTCAACCCCATCCCGGATGGCCTTTAGGCGCGCTGAGGGGATTGCTGCGTTAGGGGCGCCGACCTTATCGCCGGGAAAGTAGAGTACACCCTCCATGTTCTTATTCGAGGGATAGCCGCATGAAGGATTTCGAGTTCCAGGGTTGGTCCACGGGTCCGCGGGACACCAGTTCACGGGTGTCCAGTACAGAAACCCACTAAGACCGGTTGAGTAGTCCAACCAAGGGACCATCCGAAAGTGGATCAGATTGTAGTCGAGGAGCCACGTCGGGGCCTTATGCGGCATTATCCCCGCCTGATAGCTCCATACGTACTTGCCGATATCAAGCTTCGCCTGCGCATTCGCAAATGGAATCAGGGCATCAGGTACAGCCACAAAGATGTCCACGTTGGCCATCCAACCAATGAACGGCCATGAGACGGTCAATAACTCAGGGACCCCATTCCTTCGGTAACGCTGGACTTCACCGTTCGGGTCGTTAATCTTGTCCACTCTGGCCTGATCCTTCGGCTCATCGAAATGCTGAGCATAGAGTAGATGTACACCGTAGGCATTAACGATCTCCTGGAGCTTCGCGTCCGGTAAACCCCACGACACCTGGATGCGTGTCTGCTTCTGAAGGATGGCCGTTACGATAGGAGATGGGTGTGGGCCACTCCCGGTTTCGCCGACTCCGAGACGATGCTTCCGGTAGTCACCCTGGAGAGTATTCAACAGTGTAACCCGATCAGCCCCAACGATATATCGAGAGGCCTCAGACAATTGTTCATCATAGCTCCACATCTGTGATGCCAACGAGGGCCTGTCCGGCAGGGTAAAACCCCATACCGTCAGGATAAGGGGTATGCGTGCTTGACTCTGACCGGTGGCCGTAACAGTAATCGAACCGGTATAGGTGCCGGCCGGGCTCTCCTTGGGAACGAATACCTCTATCAAGATCGGCTGATTTTTCCCGGCTAGAACTGAGAATGGAAACGACTGATATATTCCCCCTGGAACAGAAGAGGGTACAAGGGCGTCGGCCCAGTTTCCCGGCGGGTTGGGCGAATACCAACCGTTATTCGGGAATTCAGATCTCGTGGTAACAGGAACGTAGTGAGCACGATACAGGGCGATATTACTTTTCGTAATCGTTTTAGGGCCGATGAGATCCGATACGGTCACATTGACGCCTGATAGATCCGTTGTATCTGGCGCTCGTACGATGACTTGAAAGGTCTCATACTCGTTTCGAGCGGTCTTGACTACGGCGGTAGTGCCGGTTCCAGGCAGGTCATTGGATTGGACGCGAGTGAGACTGTCGATTGCCCACACGCGCCATTCGGATGCGGCGTGCGCCGGAGAGAAATCGGCCACGGTTGTCAAGTAAGTAACCAGTAGGGTCAATATAATACGTCGACGCACGTCGCCTCGCTCCTCACGTATGTCCGGTTCCGTGGTTCAAGGTATGATAGGATAGTTCTCGTACACGCGTGCATGCCACTCTGCAAGAAAGAGCAGGTTCCAGAGGCGACCCGCATGATCCTGTCCATCACGATGGAGGTCGATTAATCGTCGAATACTCTCAGGAGGGAATAGAGAAACGGCAAATGATTGCTTACCGATTAAGCGCTCTTCGAGCCATAGAGAAGATTCCCTCTGGCGGAGCCAGTCACAAAGAGGCGGAGTAAAGCCCATTTTTGGCCTGTTCGCAAAATGCCTCCCCATCTGTGAAGCCAACAGCCCTTTCAAAAGACCCTTGGGCTGCCCTCTTGGCAGGAGCACCTTCTCCGAAAGACCACTGACCCATTCAAAGAGGTCCACATCAAGCAGTGGGCACCTTGCCTCAACAGAATGTGCCATAGAAGCCCGATCAATTTTGGTTAGGAAAGCCTGACTCAGGCGCTCGAAGCGCAAGTTGAGGTACCGCTCCAGATCCGTCCGTCCCATCTCCATGAACCGTACGGCCTCTTCTCGTTCAACAGTATCTTCCCCTGTGTATCGCCACGCTTCCGACCGCATCAGTCGTTTCCTCCAGGGAAGTGTCCATCCGTCGCGATGTAAGGAGTAGAAGACCGCCGGAGAATCGGATCCCATAGCAATCATGGCGTATCCCAGCTCTCTCAGTTTCCTTTGCGGGTGATAGATCAGTCGACTTAGCGTCTCACTACCCAGCTTACCGAGAAATCCTAAGAATGGTAAAAATGTCGCTCGAAATAAGAAGAGTTTGGTGTCTTTATAGCCCGCAAATAACTCATCCCCTCCGTCTCCCGTGAGCGCAACCGTAACATGGGGCTTCACAGCCTCAAATATACTGAGAGTGGGAATCGCAGAGAAATCGCCGAAGGGCTCGCCGTAGACTTGCACAAGACGAGATAAGAGGGCCGACAGACTCGCTCGCTTGATCTCAACCTCTAGATGCTTTGAACGTACAGATGAGGCGACCTGTAGCGCAAAGCGTGATTCATCCAATCTATTACCCGTAAAGGTGGCGGTAAAGGTCCGCAGCTGCGATTGCAGCAGTTCGGCTGCGGCCAGTGATACGAGGGACGAATCGACGCCTCCAGAAAGTAGTACTCCCACCGGAACATCGCTCTCACATCGACTCTGCACTGCAACGGCGATCAATTCACCACACGACTTCACCGCCTGTCTGTAGTCGATCTCTGGGGTTCGGCCCAGTTCGAACCGACCGGACCAGTATGACTGCTGTTTGAGCGCACCCTTCTCGAGATCCAGAGTCAGGTAATGTCCCGGCCGCAGCGTGTCAATCGTCTCATACACTGACCTTCCGGACGCAAAATACCCCTTGAGGAGATAATGGGAGATTCCCAGGTAATCTAGTTTGGGTCTGGAGTCGAGCCCGGCAACAACGGCCTCGACCTCCGAAGCAAATACAAATCTGCCGCTTCCCCAAAAAAAGTAGAACGGTTTTTCCCCAAATGGGTCCCGTGCACAAAAGAGGCGTCGTCGTCCACCATCCCATAGAGCAAAAGCAAACATCCCCTTCGCCTTCAGGAGGATATCCTCGCCCCAGGCACGGTACCCCCGAAGCAACACTTCAGTATCGCAGCGCGAATGGAATACGATGCCTTGGTGTTCTAACTCGCGTCTCAGCTCCTTGTGATTATAGATTTCCCCGTTGAATACGAGGACATTACTCCCGTCGATCATGGGTTGGTGGCCACCCGGAGACAGATCGATGATGGCCAGACGCCGATGACCCAGGCAGACCTCAGCGGTTTCATATACGCCCTCGTCGTCAGGCCCCCTGTGGACCAACAAGTCCATCATGCGACGGACCGACGTTTGCATAGCCCCTAGAGGCTCGCGATCGACTATTCCAGCGATTCCGCACATGGCACAGCGCAACGACTATTTGTAGGTTTGGAATTCATACGAGCACGCGGCATAATAACGGCACGCGGGCAGACACCCGTCGGTTCTTCACGATAAGCCGGCATATGACCGTCCCGCGCACCTGAAGTTGCGAATTTACACTGGCATGGTGCAGTAATGGGCTCCTGCGCAACGGGATTCCTCAGACGGGGGTGTATGTTGTGACGGTTTGTCGGCGGAGTACTCTGACGAGACCCGCGCAGAAACCAATATTCCACACACAAAAGCTGAGCGGGAAACGCAAGACCGACATCCTGAACCTTTGCCCCCCCATCATCCAACCCAAAAAAGCGAATGCGTAGAAGAGAGCCTGAACAAGGAACGTCGCACCGTACAGTCGCTCACCCACTAAAGGCGCGTTCGACGCCAGCCCGCCAAGAACAAAGACAGGGCTGAGATACCGGAGGACGCGATGGGAGAGGACGGTTACAGCCGCTCTCGGGAAAAGAAACGGGTTGAGCAAGGTTTTTCTCCGTAAGATGGCTGTCAGGCTCAGCACCGTCATTCTCGTTCTCGCCCGAATCTCGTCATGAGGCGTACATGGCGCCACATCGAAGACCACCGCCTCCGGCGCAAAAACGATCCGATACCCCTGAATCAGCAGATCCAACGGAATCGCGTCGTCAATATCTTCGTCCGGTTGCAACTCGCTGAACAGCTCCTTTCGAACGGCCATGCAGCAACCGCTCCCGACCGCCAGAAGTCCCGCGCGACTCTCCCATTCCCTCAACTTCGTCTCGTACTTCCAATACATACCGGCGTCTTCAGCGAGCGTCTGTCGCGCTGTCACAAACTTCAGGCGGCCCACCACGCATCCCACGTCAGGCTGCGAGAACGGACGAACGATCTCAACCAGAAAGTTCTTTTGGAAGGTCGTGTTCGCATCGGTAAAAACAAGGATATCCCCCGTGGACACCGCGGCCGCCTGATTATGAGCGAGGGCTCTGCCCCCTCGCGGCAACGCCAACAGCCTGACTTTCGATTCGGGCCAGGCAGTAACGATCTCGTTCATGCCGTCCGTCGAGCCATCGGAGGCCACAATGACCTCAACCTCCATCTCTGAAGCATCCATCTCGGCAATGTTGGTCAGACGATCAACAATTACTGCACGTTCGTTATATGCTGCCACAATGATTGTGACTTTCGGTCTCGTTAATGGCACAGGCGACCTCTCTTGACGTCGGCAGAAGGCAAGAATGCCGCTCAGCAGAGGGTAGCCTACGTATGTATAGAGGAAGACCGTAGAGCAACACCAAAATATCATCTTACTAATGTTCATACCCATGTTAACGCTAGATCTTGTCCCGCATGACACGGGCCCATACCTTTCGATAGGCACGTATGACTATGCTGTAACAGATAAACAGCCTGTATACGCGCGTGCGCCGAAGCTTGGTAATCGGCTCGCCATGCGAGCCTTCCGCTGCGGTTTGTATGAGTGCTCGCACATTTCGTTCTTCGCTAGTACCGATGTTCCGAAAAAACAACCGGCTGTAGACATCCTTATGGCTGACGATAACCTGATTGATCCGGCAGGGTAGCCCTAGTTTATTCACGGCCAGTTTGCTATTCCTACGCTTACGATACCGTGCCCACACACCCGGCACCTTGAGGAAACGCACCCCATTCTTATGCAACTTGATCCAGAACTCCCAGTCTTCGGCTGACGGAAAATACGGATCAAATCCACCATACATGTCTATCACGCTCCGGCGGATCAGCGAACAATACTGGAGATAGTTGTCAAAGTAGATCTCATGGGGGGATAGTGCTGGACCGGTCACCCACGTTCCCGTCTCCAATCCGAAGAGCCGAATGTCGGTATACGCTACACCATACTCCGGTTTGGCCTCCAACATGCTCATGGTGGTATCGATAAACTTTTCTCCAATCATGTCATCCGAATCGAGGAACAGGATAAACCGGCCGGACGAGTGAGCATAGCCCGTATTGCGCGCCAGGCTCACATTCCGATGCTCCGTTCGAATCACGCGGAGGTTCCGATATTTCACGGGCAATCGACTCAACTTATCCAGAGTCCCTGGATCGGTGGAACCATCATCGACAACGATGATCTCCGAATTCGGCACATCCTGCGCAACCACAGAACCGACACACTCGTCGATGAACTCACCAAGGTTATGGCACGGAATGATCACCGACACATTCAATGCGACATCCTCCGTACAGTCACTATCTTGTCGATGCCGTGGAGTGTGGAATCGGATACACGACTACGTCCGGCTGAGTCGATTCCGATTCCAACGAAGATGGGTTACGAGGTCTACGGTTACGGCGCGTATCGACAGGTGGTGACGAGCAAGGTATGAGCCGGCGGCCGGCTGGTACCGCACGATCCTCAGTGGGCAGCTTGTTGAGACAGAGAATATTGAACGCCACAGGCGTCGCACCGGTCTTGATCACGCTCTCGACACAATCGCCAATGGCCGACAGTTGAACAACTCATCACCCTGATAGGCCTGAGAAAGTATTCGGAGATCGTATCGCAACAATGGAGCGATATGAGATTTCAGGTCTTCCAGGTTTTCGCGTTCGACGCCTTCGTAGACAACGACCCTCCACGGCAACTGGAGTAGGCTATCCATCACGCCACGATGTTGCCGGCCTGCCGAAAGGAAGACGACAGATTCGGAAAGGTGGGGACGCAGACTATCCGGAACGTCTTCCCATAACCGGTAAATCCCATCAGGTTCTACAGCAATCAGACTAAAACGGGTCAGTCCGAGAGAGAGGAGAAAAGGCTCGGTGTAGCGCACGATGGCCGGAAGATCCCAACCGATACTCCACAAGGCTCCGTCGTAAAGGGTTTGTGCCATCATTATCCCAATGTTGCAACCCACGTGAAGAATAAGTCGCCCCTCCACCATGAACCCCTGCCGTCTAAGCTGGTCCAATATGATTACCGACCGCTTGGTCATGTCACCGTTCCCATTCTTTGCTCCCTCAACGATCGACCGGCTACGAGAACGGTCCCAGCCCGACAGAGGTTCATCACCGAAGTACCGTACGTCGGTACCGACATCCAGAATAGCTCGACGCCAACGGACGGTATCACAGATCCGAAAGGGCTGAAAGTCTACATAAAGAGGCTCATCGGTATCCCGATGTACCAGCAAGTTTCCCCGGATCGTAGGGAATATAAACTCAGCGGTCTTATGCCAGGTCGGGTGTACTGTTTTAAGATCTGTACTATCCAGTACCGTGATCAGTCGAGCGAGAAACTTCTGCGCATCCACCTCGTCTGGAGTTCGACCGGCAATGTGCCGGACAACAAACGCCGTAAATTTCGCCGACCCGCTCCGCAAGCAACACAGATCATAGACACGCGGAGAGAGCCCACTCGCATACAGGAAATTCGTGGTCAGAAGCTGATCACTCGGGGTCCCAATGACCGCCGCCTCTCCGCGACAGCAACAAGATATCCATTGATAGGACGCTTGGTCGGGTGGACGGAGATCTCTCAATATCTTAATGCCCGCATCGGGCGGATACAAGTGAACCCAGTCCCCGAAAATAACATTCAAACGCTCCTGAGGTGGAAGATACATAGTATTCTCACCTGGATTGATGATCATCCCTTGCGCCCTGAGCCAATTCTCCATAGCTTGTGGGGAAGAGACGGGCGGTATTGGAACATCCCAGGTCAAAACCCGCTGTTGTACGTACGAGCCTGTTCGCCACCTGGACGACCACACAGCCGACCACATGCCATGCCGCGTAAGGTGCCACAGCAGTCGTACTGCCCTATAGGTCCGTTCTGCTGCAGGAATACGTCGTCTTACCCAACTCTTGGACCTTTCTACCCATCGTTCGGCAGATGCCGCCGTTCGCCGTTCTCCAACCTTCCACAGAACCCATTCCCGTACCCTCTCGTACGGGATCCGATGAGCAAGGTTCGTCAGCAAGCATATGTCATCAGAGCTCAGCCAGTACATCGGAATCCCGACCACCCCTCCAAGCGCTCCGCCAAGACAACCCAAAAGGATCACTGCCAGCCTGAGCAATGGGGACAGCTCCAGTATCCGCCCCAGCGCAGTTCCCAGTCCTCCCCCTACTCCAACACCAAGCGCAACCAATAGAACAGGAAGGTATATCCCGAGGAGCCAGCGCCACGGACGCTTCAAGAAGCGGATGCTCAATTGAGACATCAGAATACTTATCAGCGCGAGCGCTGCAACAACCCCGCTCGACACGCCTGTCAGGCCCCACGCCATGCCCAATAGTGAACCGCCGAATACAGCAACCGCATACACCATGTACCGTATGGCCTGTTGGTAAACAACACCGGCTGCAGTGGCCAATGCCCCTGAGAGGTTATACACTGCACGGAATAATCCACCGACGCAAAGGATCTGTAATGGAAGAATACTCCCCGCCCATTCGTTCCCGAGGACTACCGGGACCAGTTCCGGAGCGCTAATCGCAATAGCGATGGAAGCAGGGAGAACTATCACACTGACGACAACCAGTGCCCGGCGATAGGTCGACTGCAACCGCTCGGGCTCACTCATAATCACCGACAGCGCCGGAAACAGGACAAAAGAAAGTTCAGCCGTTACGGCCGTAGTGGGAAGGTAAGCAATCTGGTACGCGTATCGGTAATATCCCAATGCCTCGATTCCCAACCAACGGCCGACCACAAAATAGTCAGCATTTTTGGCTGCATAGCTCGCAAACATCGTCAAGCTCACACCAAAACCGAAGCGCAAGATCTCCCAAGTCTCACGGTACGCCAGCCGTAAGCGACCAGGAACCGGAGCTATAAACAGAAGCGCCACTGAGGTAACAAGGCTCCCCACAACCAATCCGATCGCCGGACCCCACACGCCATAGCCGAGGAGAGTCAAACCGATGCTTACCACCGCATACCCTATAAGATTTCCAGACGCGTCCGCCCAGAATTGACGTTTGAAGTCGAGTCGACGGAGAAGGAGGGCACGAGGTATGATCCCCAGATTGTCCAAGACATGGCACAACGAGAGGAGGCGCAACATAGGAGTCATCTCGGCGTTTTGGAAGAAGCCGGATATAATTGGCGCAACCGTCCATACCATGACCGTCGCCAGAATCCCTGCAATCAACGAAAGCGTAAAACCAACCTGGATGTAGGTCTGGGAAACATTCGTTCGCTGGACTAGAGCCGTACCAATTCCGACCTCTGAAATCGTACTTACAAGCGAGGCAACAATCACCGCCAGTCCAAGAAGTCCCAAGTCCCTCGGGCCAAGAAGCCGCGCCAGAATGACCGCAACAATAAGCTGGACGACAAGCTTCAAGCCCGATGAGGTAATGCGCCACTGAACCCCTTCAAATACTAAGGCTGATGTCTGCTTCGAACTCACACGTAGTTACCCCTTGGACTGCCTCATGCGTATGCTGGAATTCATGACCGTTACACAACTGCGATCAATACTCCGGAAGCCAACGGACATTCTCGACACCATATCGAAAGGCACCGCGTCGGTCCGAAGACCACCACATGGACACTACGCAGTAAGTCTGGTAGAACCGCATTATCAACCTCTTCATCACGCTGCAACCTCACCCGAGACTTAAGCGGAAGATATTGCGTCGATTCCCCTAAACGACAAAGCTCACTGATGGGGATGGAGCGCCAGTGGAATCATCGTTCAGTGACGCGCCTTATTGGAGCAACAGTTCATTTCCTTGCGATACCAATAATGATGTAGCGCCAGATTTCGGGAACCAATTTATCCGCAATGATCCTATCCATCTTTCCCAATAATAACCTTTGGAACGATGTTCTGCCAAAGCAACCAAGAAAGCCCACCGTAGTGTATTTAACTTCGGAAAAGATCGACAGGTATTCGTTCATTTCTTGAATTGTCACATATCTCCACGTATTACCCCACTCGACACATCTGCTTCTGAACAACCAATGAAATGGAGATGCCACCAAGTTCTCTGCAAACCACAACTCGCCACCCTTTTTCAGTGACTTGTGAATTTCATTAATGGCTTTTACCTGATTATCCCTGTTATTCAATCTACCGATATCACCCAAAACTGACTTAAACAGGACAACATCAAATTCGCCGCCGTATGGAATATCCAGCGCATTGAGTGTTTCATACTTGATACAGTCGGATACCTTGTACTTCTTATGTTTCTCAATTGCTTTATTTGAAGGACCTTCGAGATCGGTACGTAGAACTTTCATGCCGTTAAGTGCTGCCCATAAGGAAAGCCCCCCATGTCTACTCCCTATTTCCAGTGCTCGGATTGATGACGAATTCTGAAGGGTGTGCTTGCGCCAGTAATCCAAAGCAACCGACCAATTTGGAATATCCCATTCAATTATATCGTCAAGGGTGGCTATCGAATTCACTCCGGCCTAGGTTCCGGTAATTATCGCTATACCGGTAACAAGACGGAACGGATGGCTTCCGCACGCCGCCGCGTTGTCTCTTCAAGTGTGTACTGGCGAGCAATCTCACGCCCCCCCCTGATGAGGTTCCGACGAAGCATCGGATCGTCGATGACCTTCAGAATCGCCTCCGCTACCTCATATGGCGACCCCGGGCTGACTAGGAGCGCATGGTCCTTCACGAGGCCCGGGATTCCGCTCACACGAGTAGAAACAACCGGGAGTCCCCGAGCCATCGCCTCCAGTATGACCCGCGGGAAGCCTTCCGCATACGTTGGAAATACGAAGATATCCGCTGCGTCGTACTCGCGCCACAAATTCGACTCGTTGTACACTCCCCCCTTCAGCTCGACGTAATCAGACAACCCGGCATCATCAATACTTCTGGCCAACTCTCCCGCAAGAGGTCCGGCCCCCACATAAGTCACTACGAAGTTATCCATCTGTTTGAGCAGGAGCTTTGCAGTCTCTACCAGGACAAAAATCCCTTTCCGCTCGAGTAGGGTACCTACAAACAGCAATCTGATACGCGGTCCCAGGCAGGTATCTTCCCGGGAAACGATTACGTCCTGAGTGATAGGCGACCACGGAAGGTTCATGGCCCGATTACCCTTTCGCTGATATTTTCTGCAAAGCGCCTCTCCTTGGGTAATCGTCATCGCGTGGTTCACCATCCAATATGTCGCGCACTCGAATAGCTTGACGGCAGTGCGTGCGGCGACACCGCGGATCCCTCGATAGCGATCTCGTTCATATTGAGCATCTAAATCCCCTGCGACAGCGAGAACTACAGGAATTCCCCTCATGCGCACACTTACATACCCCATGACAGCAAGAGGACTGGGCAGGGTCATGTACAGTAGATCCCAGGACCGCGAGGCTTGCCATATCCGCCTTGCACACCCAAGTAATACCCATGGACAATCGGCGACTCGCTGGAAATACGGTAAGGGAACTAAGGATACATTGGGAGAACGAAGCTCGTAGTTCGCCTCAGGAATGCTGGACTTGGCGACGGTGTTGCACACTACCACGTGATCAAAATACTCCGCCAACGCGTCGATACGGATTCCGTACCCACGATCCATCCGCAGCCTGCCTTCCAGAAGCGACATCGGAGCATCATACAAAAGGGCGATCTTCATGACCCACTCTCCGTGCGTCCCACCGGGAGCGCTTTGCCAATCTCCGAATCCGTCTGTAATCGTCCAGAACGTTGCGCCACTCGGAAACCGGCATACTCGGTATCCTCAGGCTTGTTCGCTTGCCACAAATGCGCAGCACCTACCGACAGACCCAGAATAGTCCAGACCAAGATCGTATTTATATCGTCCGAGAAGAACGCAAGCGTAAATACCGATACCAACGAACCCAACATTCCACTTAACAGATTCTCGCCCATGGGATTCGTGGTCTCTCGAAGGCTCTGCATGACACGTCGTGCTGTGAAGCAAAAGACACCGAGCAGGCCGATAAATGCCAACACCCCCCCCTCGGCCCAGGTCGTCAGGTAAAAGTCATGCGGATTCTTGTCCGCAAACGCGATGGTCCTCGGGACATTCAATGCAAAGTTGCCAAGCCCCACACCCAGGAAAGGATGCTCCAGAATCTCCTTGAGCCCTCGCAGTTGCAATTCCAACCGTAATGCGTTTGTGACATCACGACGCCTGATGTCCTCTTCAAGCGAGAAAATGCTCCAAAACCGATCCACCACTTCTTGCGGTCCCGCGTATCCTAAGACGAGAATACACAGCCCGATCAACGAGAGTATAGCCACACGCCGTCTGCTGCCTCCGAGGACGCACATGCCTAACAAACACCCCAGCCATGCAGCTCGATTAAATGTGAAGAGCAGTGCGGCAAGGGACAGTCCAACCGACGACCATACCGAAAGACGAACCAGCGTCGAGAGCGCTGGAATCAGACCAATGCCCATCGCCAGAGGCAGCACGAACGCCAGATGTTGACCCGTTGCCGTCCTTGTCCCTATCCCAGCGTAAATATTCATATCATAAGAAGAACCCAGCGTATAGTTGAAGAGACCGTATGCGCTGAGGCCCCCGGTTACAAAGACAAGAGTGAGGAGTGTCCGGATATGCCATTCCTTGTCTCGAAAGGATATCAGAAAGGTAAACAGCAGGGAGTGGAAAAACCATTTCGCCAGGTGCGGCGCGCTGACTTCCGGCGCTTTTGCGACCATCAGCGATAGCGTATTACCAAAGAGAAGCAGCACCACACTTATCAGCAGGTGGCGATCTTCCAACCTCACATCACGGGTCACCAGAGATCGCAGACATATGATTCCAATCGGTAGTACACTGAATAGCGCGGAAAGGGGGACCATGAGCGTACCAACCGCTATTCGAACCTCACTAAACGGTAAGAGGGCAAAACTCACGACGAACAAGACCCACAGTACCCCCGTACGACTGGGTCCCATCGCCCACAACACGACAAAACACAGCGATAGAAAGAGTCCAAGCGCAATCAGGCCCACAGAGTCGAGTAGATACGTCACCATTCCTACCCCAAGGGCGATCCCGAGGAGCCCGACTATGGTCCGCCAAGAAACCTGTGCTCCGTCTGCCTGGTTCATGACATCTTCGTCAGCCGCAATATCGAATATTCAACACTAAGGTGTGATGTATGTGCTCGTCTTGTACGCTGAACCGGTATTTATTGAAACAGCAGGCAAAGCCGGATGAACTGCACCGGCTCGCCTCAGGACAGCTTCGATTCTTGCGCGCAGCTCCTCAACCCTAAACGGCTTTGCGAGGTAATCATCCGCGCCGGCTCGGAGTCCGGTGACGACATCGTCTTTGTCGCTGCATCCCGTCATCATGATAATCGGGATGTTTCGATACAGAGGGTTGCCACGCAACGTCTGACACACCTGGAGGCCATTTTGGCCCGGCAGGTTTACATCGAGCAGGATGAGATGGGGGCGCTGGCGTTGGATTCGATCGAAGCCCTCGCGGGCGCTATAGGCTGTTGCCACCTCATATGTGCCGTTTACGACCTCTTTCAGCAGTTCACAGATGGTCTCATCATCATCGATAACCAGGACGCGATACTTTTCACCAACCTCAGGAACCGAGAATGCAGACTCCTTGAAGGAAGGAGCATAGCTCGGGATCATGTCATGTATCTGTCGCAGAAGGGCGGGCACGTCGCCAACCATCGCCAGGGTTTCGAGGCGGCTAAGGCGCTCTTCCATATCCCCGAAGGAGGCCTGCGGCTGCCGCACCGCGAAGATCCGGCCATATTCTGACACCAGAACTTCGTCGTCGTCCCAAAGGCTCTCGTGCAACTTCTCCCCTGGGCGCAATCCTGTGTATCGCTTTGTGACTCGCGATGGGTTCAGACCTGACGTCAGGGCGAGGTTATTCACCAGTTCGTCGATCTTGATTGGCTCTCCCATGTTCAAGATAAACACGTCCTCCTCGCAGTCCATCGTACTGCTCTGCAACACCAGCCCAACCGCTTCGGGTATCGTCATAAAGAAGCGTGTCATCTGTGGGTCTGTGATAGTAATGGGCTCTCCATCCTCGATCTGTTTCTGGAAGAGGGGTACAACACTCCCCGCGCTGCCGAGCACGTTGCCAAATCTTACCACAAAGAAACGAGGCCTCCCGCCCGTAGCACTCGACTGCCGGAGGACTCGATTGAGGGCTATAATGTACATCTCGCTCACCTTTTTCGTCGCCCCCATCAAGGATTTCGGCCTCACGGCCTTATCGGTTGAGATAAATACGAAGGTATTGACGTCAAACTTCTGCGCAACTTCAGCCAGACGTTTCGTCCCGATGATATTGTTGAGGACTGCTTCCCCCGGATGGTCCTCCAGGATCGGCACGTGTTTATAGGCTGCGGCGTGGAACACAACCTGCGGCCTCGTGCGTTCGAATATCTCCGACATGCGTGGAATATGCTTGATATCCGCAAGGGCTGCCGTCACATTGGCCTCTGGGGAACGTTGCTGGATTTCCAATGAGATCTGGTGCAGGGCATTTTCGGCGCGTTCAACCATGATAAGCGATTCAACACCATAACCGATCAGTTGCCGACACAGTTCTGAACCGATGGATCCACCCGCTCCGGTCACCATGACCCGCTTTCCGCGGAAAAACTCGGCAATCGCTTCTTTATTAACGGCCACCGGTTCTCGCCCGAGCAGTTCATCAACGTTCACCTTTCGAAGGTACCGCAGCTTTCCATCCCCCTGCACAAGCTGGGTAAAAGACGGGAGGGTCTTAAATTCCAGACTAGCCGTAGCACAGATGCTGCCGATACGGCGTAGCTCTTTACCGGTTGCGGTTGAAATCGCAATAATCGCTTCGTGAATTGCATATGCCTGAGCAATCTCAGGAAGCCTCTCGATAGTACCGATGACAGGTCGGTTATGAATGGTCGCGCCCTGCTTTTTGGGATCATCATCGACAAACCCAATAAGTCCATAATCCAGCGACGGATTGCTCAGGATTTCCCTTGCAATCATTTCACCGGTTTCCCCGGCTCCGATAATGATCACGTTTCTGTGGCTATTACGTGAAGGTAACGCGGCTGTCTGTCGCTCAGCGCGCAACCGCACGAGGAAACGCGTACCGCCTGTAAGCAGAACTGTCAGCGGCGCGGTCAAAATGAGCACCGATCGCGGGTAACCATGTAATCCCAGAAGGATCAGGGCGAAACCGTGCAGACCCAACCCTAACGCCGACGCCTTGATGATCTGCCATAAATCCTCTACGCCAGAGAATCTCCAGATGCTCCTATGCGTTCGTAGGACCAGGAAAGACAGGAGATAGGTCGCGCAGACTATAGGAAGACCATAGAGGAGGTGCTGTACCTCCTTCTCAGGCAGCGCCCAGTCAAAACGGAGCATAAAAGCCCACAGGTGCGCAGTTGCAATCGCAAGACCATCCAACGCCAGCCTCGCATATGTTTGTCTGGTAAGAGGCGGGTTCGCTATTCCCAGGATTCTTCGTCCTATCGCTACGGGCGTCAGCATGACGTACCCTAGATCGCGAACAAGGGAGCGTGTACGAATATACTCCAGGTCGCTCTTAAGTTTTTCCTGCATGAACTGCTGGGTATAATGTTCAAGCGTATTCACCCCAATGGGGAATGCATCCGATTCATCGATCCAGGACAGTTGCGTCGGGCCGGTGATCCCAGGTTTGACTTCCAGGATTGCGCGTTGTGCTGATGTATACTGTTCAACCATTGAAGGGATCTCGGGACGAGGCCCAACCAGACTCATGTCGCCTGTTAGTACATTCATCAACTGAGGGAACTCGTCCAGCTTCAACCGTCTCAACCATCTGCCTACCCGCGTCACGCGCGAATCGTTGCGACCCGTCAGCTGTGGTCCAACATGCTCAGCGTCTGCAATCATAGATCTGAATTTAAGGATCCTGAAGGTCCTCCCGCGCCGTCCAACGCGATCCTGAGCATAGAAGACCGGGCCTGGCGAATCCAGCTTAATGGCGACGGCCACGAGAAGAAAGATGGGCAACAGCAGCATGAGCGCCACCAGGGAGAATGCAAGATCTGTGGATCGCTTGACCATCACCTATCTCCGGCTCAACCTTTCCCCCCCATCCTCACCCCCACCCAGAGGGTACCCGGGAGAAGGGATAGGAGAGGGAGATCCTTCCCTCCATCGGCACCGTTCGGTCACATCGTGAGGCGTGCGAAGGAGCCCCTTATGCCTTCCGACTGAAGAACCACGTAACTTACTCATCCTCGCTTTCACTCTCCGCTATGTCGTAAAGCGACTAGACCTGTGATTGAGCCATTTCTTGAAAGAGGCCTGACTTTCGCCTGAGGGTTTCCCAGCCAATAGACCCTCAACGCTCACATCCTCATCGATGTCTTCCCAGTAGATACCCTGCCCCTCACCAATCAGCCTCCAGCGACTTCGTTCTTGTTGGGTCGCATGCACAAGGCGAGGGAACCACGCAAGTGGGACTGAGATCGTCCGCCCGTCGCTCAAATCTACGCTCAGCGTATCGTCGGTTACCGTAATGCTTTCAGCATTTGGAACCTCAATCTCAACTGCCGAAGTAGTCATTCCACGCCTCCATGAATCTTGGGTAATGCTCATTCACGAGTTGCTGAATTCGACCGATTTCTGCTCGAGTAAATCTACCACTCTTTTGTAGCCGTATCGGATCCAGCCAGAACTTTGCAATTTTGCTGTTCCGTTCCACATGAATGTGCGGCGGTTCATCTCGATTGCCGGCGTAGAAGAAGAACCGATACGGGCCAACTTTCAGTACCGTCGGCATGGGCCCTATCTCCGAAGGGCATCAAGTGCATCACGTACAGACTCGATCACTCGTCCTATGTCGGCATTCGTCATCGCCGGATAGATTGGGAGCGAAATCGCTCGCTCGAAGGCACGTTCGGCGTTCGAAAACGCTCCCTGATGATAGCCAAATAACCTCTGGTAGACGGGGTGAAGGTGAAGGGGGATGAAGTGCACGGAGGTCCCAATGCCTTTATCTCCCAGGGCGCGAATAACCTCGTCTCGCCCACTAGCCAAGGCAGAAAGATGGAGCTCTAAGATGTACAGATGCCAGGCGTGCGTCCCGTAGTCAGCCTCCTGAGGAACTACGCATGTCTCCAGGCCTGAGAAGCCCTCATTGTACATTCTGGCGATCTCCCGCCGTCGCTTGTAAAAGTCATCCGACCTTCTGAGCTGCTGAATTCCCAACGCCGCAGCCAGATCGGTCAGGTTGTATTTGAATCCGAAATCGAGGATCTCGTAATACCAGTGTCCCTTATCGGAGTATCGGTCCCAGGCATCGCCGCTCAGACCGTGGAGACTCATCTGCTTCATTCTGGCGGCATAGTCGTCGCGGGTCGTGGTAACCATTCCGCCTTCCCCAGTGGTGATCGGCTTGGTGGCATAAAAGCTGAAGGCTGTGAGATCACCGATGACCCCGATCATCTTCCCTTTATAGGTGGCAGGAAGGGCATGGGCAGCATCCTCAATGACGTGAAGGTGATGCTCCTGTGCAAGTTCCATGATCGGGTCCATATCACATGCCTGCCCGGCGATGTGAACGGGGATGATGGCCTTGGTCTTCGGCGTGATCAGCGGCGCCACGGTGGCCACATCGATATTGAAGGTGTCCGATCGGCAGTCGGCCAGGACCGGACGAGCCCCGAGGTACGTCACCACTTCTCCGGTAGCGGCAAAGGTATAGGTGGGCAGGATCACCTCATCGCCTGCCCCAACGCCGACCGCGTCAAGGGCCAGATGGAGCGCGGCGGTACAAGAGTTCACGGCAACGGCATGCTTGGCTCCAACGTAGGCAGCAAAATCCTCCTCAAATTGTCTGACCTTTGGACCAGTCGTCAGCCAGCCGGACCGAAGGGTCTCCACGACTTCGGCGATCTCTTCTTCGCCAATCGAGGGGACATGGAACGGGATTCGGCGCATCAATGGATTTTCCTAAGGTCCACCTGGTCGATCCAGGCGGTCCCTTTGATGAGATTATCGAGTTTCTGACTGGCCTCTCGCCGGATCTTGATGACAATGGCCTGAGCGCGCGGAGAGGTTTCAAACGTCAGGCGCACCTCTGACCACGGGCGGTCGCCGATATAGCTCTCGCTGGCGACGTAGCGTCTGCCATCAAGAAAATCTCTTACCTCCAGATAGGGGCCGCTCGAGGTCGTGATGCCTGTGGTCTTGATGGAACCGCTCAGCAGATAGCGACTTCCTGGCGTTACAGGAACTACCTGAGATGCAGTCGTCAGATCCGGGTTGCGTGTACCATCAAAGATCATCTTGAGCGATCGCGTTCCCTCTGTGGAGCTCGTCGAACTTACCCCAATCTCGACTCCAGCGCTCCGGCCAACTCGCCAATCAAATCCGGCCCCCCACGTCTCGTCTCGCTCGAAGCCGCCATTCCACACCACGTTGTCAGGGCCGCCACCCCTCCTGCTGATCCCTCGCGATCGCAGCAGCAGATCCCATGCCGCCATAGCCTCTGACAGGTCTTTGCGTTCGAGCATCATATCGACATACGATAACGCCAGGCGGGCATTCAACGCAGCAGGACGGAGATCTGTAAGTCGTCGCCACACCGTCCTTCCATTCTCGGCATCCCCCTGTCTGATCAGATAGTCCAAATAGTCCGCCAGGATTTCAGCCTCGGCAGGCAAGGCGGTATCGATAAAATCAGCAGGCTGCATGAGGGTGTGTATCAGGGTGAAATAGCTCTGGCGCTGATGCGGCTCGGTTGTAACCAGATGCCGCAGGTTGGCGACAGCGCCCTCGTAATCCTCAAGCTGGATCTGGAACAGTGCGGCATCCCAACGCAGGCTCGAATTGCTGGGGTTGAATCGTAACGCAAGCATCAAGGCTGCCTTGGCCTCATTGACCTGTCCCAGCCACCAATGGACCCTCGCCACATCAAACCATGTCCAACTGGAGAGGGGATTCTCCTGGAGGGCCATGCGATACTGCTCCAGGGCCTCCTGATAGTTCTGGGAACTGATACTGTATTGACGGATCCTTCCCAGGTACTGGTGTTGGTGCTGCAGGTGTTCGGGATGGGATCGCCAGGCACGCAGCAGGTCAGGATCGTGGGGAAGCGGGGGGATCGCGAAGACGGCCACCCAGGGGTGAATGATGAACCAGGCAGCTACGATGGATACGCACGAAAGAACAATGAGGGGGATGACTTTTCCTGAGGACGTTCTAGCCTCGAGGACCATGAGATCGCATCCCGCCCTCACTCCCAACCCTTCTCCTGCCAAGCGAGAGGTTGGGGGTGAGGACCTTAGTGAGCATCACGGCGGGACATCGCCGACCCATGCAACTCGGATTTCCGATGATAATAGTCGTGATAGTCCTGATAATATGCATACCCATTGCCGCGTAGTTCCAGGTTATTCAGCACAATACCCAAGATTTTTGCATTGACTGCGTTGAGCATTCTCACCGCTCTAAGCGCGGCATCGCGAACTGTTTTTCCTGCTCGGACAACGACCAGGGTGCCATCGGCGACTATGGACAGCAGGACGCTATCAGTAAACCCCAGGAGCGGCGGCGAGTCGATAATCACATGTTTGAACTGTCGGCAGAGCAGCTCCAGGGCGACCTTCATCCGCTCGGAACCAAGCAGCTCCGCCGGATTCAACGGCGATTGTCCCGCCGGCAGCAGATAGAGATTGGGGACCATCGTCGGCTTGATAGTAGCGCTGAGTTCCGCATCCCCCACAAGGAAGTTCGATAGCCCTGGCGCCCGATCCTGCTCCAGAATTCGGTGGCAGTCGGGATAGCGCATATCCGCATCAATCAGCAAAATGTTGCCGCCAAGTTGCGCCAGCGCAACAGACAGATTCATCGATACTCCGGTTTTCCCGTCGCCCGGTTCCGCGCTCGTCACAAGGAGCAGCTTCGGAGGGTTCTCAGGCAGTGAGAAGAGGAGTGATGTCCGAATGTTCCGGATAGCCTCACTTACCAATGAGGACTGATCCTGGTGCATGATCAGCTCGAACGGCTTCACGTCTTGGCCGTTGGTCATTCCTTTCAGCCGCTTCTTTCGCTCGACAGAGGCTAATGCCGGTACAGCCCCCAGAATCGGCAATGCGAACGTCGACTCAACCTCTTCGATCTTATTCACCGTATTATCGAGATAGTCGGCGAAAAAGGCTAAGCCGATCCCCAGGCCAAGACCAAGGATGATGCCAAGCGTCACGTTGAGCAGCTTCTTGGGACGATCAGGAAAGAGAGGCACCTTGGCCCGGTCAGTGATCTGGATATTCGTCGAATCGAGTCCCGCAGAAACGGCCGTCTCTTTCATGCGCTGCAATAGGCCGGCATACAGTTCGCGGTTGATGTCAACCTCTCGCTTCAAAATGTTGTACTGAATTGAATCATCATTCGTCTTCAGCGTCACCTGTTTCTGTTTATCCACCGAGGTTTGCATCAGGTGTTCAGATTTTGAGGCCGCCTCATAACTCGACCGGAGGCCTTCGACAATCTTTTGCATCTCACTGTCGAGCCGGCCCTTCACCTCGTCGATATTGCTCTTCAGCGCTACCATCCTGGGGTAGTCCGGCAGGAACGTTTCAGACAGCTTCCTATATTCCGCCTGCAGACGAAAATACTCTTTCTTCAAGTCACCAATCAGGTTATTTTCCAGCACCGATGGAATCGACTGAAAATCCTGCCCCTGAGTCTGTCGATACAGCGCCTCTTTCGCTAATCGATCGCTGCGCGCCTTCATCAGAGCATCGGTGATCAGTGAGAGCTGTCTGGTCGTTTGCTCCTGTTTTTCATCGAGCACAAGGTATTGCTTTTGCCTGGCAAACTGTTGGAGCAGTTCATCGGAACTCTCGAGCTTGATCCTGACGTCCTGAATCTGTTTCGCGAGAAAGTCCCCGGCATACTTCGTCGCGCCTATCTTCTGCTCAATACTCTGTTCGATAAAGTTTTCTGCCATCGCATTGGCAACCTGGGCGGACAGATCCGGCGAGGCGCTGAGGAACGCGATTTTTACCAGGCGTGTATTCTTGACGGGTTCAATATCAAGCTTTTTCAGGAAGCGCTGAACGACAGGGGATTCGGTGGCAGCGATCTCACCGGACGCTTCCTGCTCTGTGGACGGTTGAGGGCGTATTGCGCCAACGAGGCCACCAAGCCACGCCCATGTTGGAGAGGCCGGACCTTGCGTACTCGATGTCGAGAATTCCGGATTGGTATCAAGTTTGAGTAACTTGACGACCCGCTCGGCCAGAGAATAGCTCGTCAGCAGTTTATATTGTGTTTGATAATAGTCGTCGGTCTCTTTGTTGGCAGACGGCGAGACTTCTTCAAACTTCAGGACCTTCGGTGCCGCTCTATCGATCTGAATGGTCGCGGTGGCCTTATAGATCGACTGCTGTACAAATGTCGCCGTCACAACGGTGATGACCGTCACCAGGAAACAGGTCAGGACGATCCAGCGATGCCTGCGCAGCACATACCAGTAATCCCGAAGATGCGGATCTTTCTTTTGCTCGGGAAACGCTTGGACAGGCCACAGCTGCGGCTTTGCTAAGTCTCCGCTGCCGTTTTTTGTTTTGACAAGTGCATTATTATCGGGGTCCATTGTCTCTCTACCTTATCCTTGATTACATGGGGGCGGATAGCCCCACACCGAACCGGATGAACTCAAGGAACCCGAACCAGGCCGACTTAAACCCATGGCTGTTCACCAAAATGACATCATTCTTCATCACCAGGGGGCCTTTCTGACCCTGCTCAATCTCGTTAAGACTGACCTCAATAATCTGCTTCTTTTGTCCTTTAACCTCTCGAAATATCTTGACGCCTTCAAAGTCTGCCACCCGTGTAACACCGCCGGCCTCAATAAGCGCCTGATCGACCGTCACATCTCTACCCTTTAAGAGATAGGCGCCAGGCTTCTGGACGGCTCCCCCCACAAAGAAACTGCCCGCCCGAGGAACGTGTACAACATCCCCGGACTGCAGGGGAGCATTCAACTCGTCCCTCCCGTCGATCAGCATCTCTGCCAGATTGATTTCGATGACCGCCTCTTGGGCGGATTTCCCATTCTGCGCGGTCGGGGGCTGCGAACCAGATGGGTCGGGTACGACTGACGGTTTCGCGACCCTACGGATCAGGTAGACGGTCTGGTCTGACTGCTCAGAGAGCCCTTCAGCCATCGCCAGCATATCGACCACCGAGCGCGGCCCGCTGACCTCAAAGACCCCTGGTTTTTTGACAGCCCCAAGGACGCTGATCCGATGGCTATGATGCTCGAGCACGAAGACGCTGACCTGAGGATCCCGGATGTACCTGGAGCCGAGCGCCGTCTTCACGGCCGTCTCAAGCTCCATCGCTGTCTTACCACCGGCCGACACTGTTCCTGCCAGGGGGAGCGTAATCAGCCCCTCTGCCCCGACCCGAGCTTTGATCTTGCTGAGCTCAGCAATATCGAAGACCGAGATCTCCAGAAGATCGCCTGTTCCCAATTGATAATCGCCGGACAGGCTATCTGGATTCGCCATAGCAAGTATTCTGCTGTTCAGGGCCATATTGCCGCGAGTCTCGTCACGTGTCATATTGGCGATCAAGGCTTCGGTCTTTGAAATCCCGGAACTTGTCGCACAACCAAAGGTGGCAAGCGCACACACGGCTCCGAACAACAGGATCAGGGTAGAGCTGGCTCTATTCCTGCCCGGTCCAATCCTTTCCTCTCGCATCACCCAGTCTTTCCTATCCTGTTCCGCTATTCCAGCACACAACACATCGCCAGCGGACGGCAGATCGTCCGCTCTGCACTCAGAATACGAAAGAGCGGTGTAGGCTATCTAGGGGCCACATCACTGGCAACGTGACTGGCAGCATGTCCCTCATCCCCATCAGTCCAAAAAGGCGCCGAAATAGCGGCAGCTGCAGTCGATCCACCAAGCACGTACGCTGCAGGTACAAAAAAGCACCATTCCTCAGTAACGACCCATCGCTGTTGAGGTTTTTCTTCCCAAGACCAAGTAAAACCTCGGTCTAACAGCTCATCCGGTCTCGGTGGTTCAACGGGCGGAGAGCCGAGTTGCACCTCTTGCCACCCTCCAGTCACCTGAGACGGGTTCGAAGGATGCCAAGCCCATGTCTGTCCTGACCTGGCGGGCTGGGATGGCGGATCAACCGGAGGCGGGAGCTTATCGAGTTCCCCGCTGGAAGTCCGACGGAACCATGGGAACTGGCCGCACTCTCGCTTCCCAGCCTGCTCAGGCTTTGCCGCTAGGCCGGGAGGATCGGTCGGGCCTCCAGACTGAGCGATCAAGTACGGTGTAGGGGCCGCCTCTGCCGCCTGAGCACGCATGATCCGTACTTGTCCTTCCCTCAGCATCTCCGTAACAGAGCCGTTCTGCGAAACGAGGAACACCTCACCAGACACCAGACGGACTCGAGGAGATCCGCCCTTCTGGGCTGTAATCATACCCACCGCATCTCGCTGAGCCTGTGCACCCGTGCTGACGCGGGCCGTTGCGATAAGTCCAGAACGGCTCAAGTCGGACCCGGTGCTGTAAATCACTCCGCCAGGCGTTGAAAGTCTGGCGGACGAGGCAGGGCGCAATCGAAACAGCACATTGCCCTCTGCCACATGGACAATCGTGGAGGATCCCATCGCGGCGATCGTCAGCTCTGTCGTGGGACTCGCTTCTAACCGGCTTCCGTCTGACAGGGTCAAGGTCACCACCCCGGACCGAGTCTTGACCAGCATCTTGTTGAATACGGGAAGCGATCCTGAACCTAATGAGATCCAGTTCCTCCCGTCGAACGAGACCCGAGCGGGCGCCGTCCCATAAAGTTCACCGAGCGGCCGATTAAACAGGGGTGTTCCCGCAATCGCCTTCGATGTCATCGCCGTCAAGGCGACCAGAAGGAACACAGCAACCATACACTGTCTTCGACGACTACGTTCTAAGGTACACATTCGCATTACCCCTCTCAAAACGTGACGATCGAATCATGCATGAGAACACGTCACGCACACATGACTCATGTCGTCACAGGTTCGCCTTGAACCCCCTGAAATGTCCCAATAGCAAGACCAACCAATTGGGCGAGCACGCGAGCCGCTACTCGCCGTCTGGCCCAGACCTCTCCGCATTGTACGGCTCGAATCGCCTTGATCACGCTGGTCTCATCACCTTTCATAATGTATCCCCTTGCCCCAAGCGCAAGCGCTTCGACGATAGTTGCCTCATCGCTATGTCCAGACACGATGATCACCTTTACGCATGGACTCCACCATGTAATCAGTGGAAGGATATCCAGCCCGCAGCTTCCCGATAAGTCTATATCCAGAAGCAGGATATCCGGCTCCAGCCGTCCTGCGCTCGCGATCGCCTCACGCCCGCTACGCGCTTCCCCGACGACCGTTACCTCCGGCGTAACGCTGAGCACTTCACGCAACGACTTAGCAATACCCCGGTCACCCCCGGCAATGACAATGCGAACTATCGACGACATCTTGTCATGCCTCCCTGATGGCCTCTTCGCATTCTAACCTTCCTGCATCACAGTCACAATCCATTTCGTTCGCCCTGTCTACCCACGATGTTATCATATCCACCGCCTAGAGGTATTACTCAGATCGTTCCTACTCACCGCTATAGCGGACAATAAGCGTACCGAGCTATCTCTCACCTCGACAACCATACCTGTTGGTCCTAACAGGTATGGCCTCATGGCCATACGTATTGGCAGATCGTACGTACACCACGTCTCGTATATAAGATATGCCCATGAGGCTCTTTTCGTCAATCGGCCATATGGCCGATTACAAGAAACAATTAGGCGTAGGACCTTTTTAAGGGATATAGGCGCGAATGAGGGCCAATACATCGTCAATTCGGCTGATCGACGAGCTGGGTCAGGGCCAGTTGCAAGCGTCGACTAATCTGTAACTTACCGAAGATCTTGCCCAGATGGGACTTGACGGTCTTATCGCTGATCCCGAGCCGGGCGGCAATCTCTTTATTGGTCATCCCCTGGATGGCCCACCGCACGATCTCCTGCTCGCGATCTGTCAGGGCCTCGTGCCGCTCGGATAGTGGGGCCGTCGTCGCGACTGTCTTTTGGCGGAGGTGCTCCAGCACCTCGGCCAGCACCTTGCGCTCTGCCCAGATCTCACCGGCATGGATCGCCTGGATCGCTTTGATGAGATCCTTGTAGCCGAGCGCGGTCGATAGATAGCCTTTGGCCCCTACTTGCAAGGCCTGTTCGATCAGGGCATCCTCCGGCAGGCGGGAGAGAACCAGGACCTGGGTGACCGCGGATTTCTGGCGGATCAGGGCGATGGCCTCCAGTGTGCTCGGCCCCGCCATATTGATTGTTAAGAGCAGAATATCCGGCTGCAGGGCTTCGACCAGGCGGACCGCCTGCAGGCTGTCGGCCGCCTCGCCGACGACGGCGATGGCCGGATCGTTGGCCAGCAGCAGGCGCAGCCCTTCGCGAAAGAGTGTCTGGTCATCGGCGATCAGTACGGAGGTCGGACGCATCATCCTCATCTCGCGCATAGTCCTCCATGTGATCGCTTATGCTCCGCCAGCATTGGATGCTTAAGAACAGATCAAGATTATATTCGATACAGTAGCTTACTTGTCAAGAAACTTCTTGGGAAATGATGGAAAACATTAGAAAATGGTGGGTCAGAGGCTATGTTCGCCCCTTTCAACCGGAGCATGGTACCATTGAGACGGCTTCGATCGACGCTGATCTTTCTGCTGCTGGGACTGACGACTGTTGCTGTCGTCGGTACAGCTCTGCTCATGCTGTTCCTTCCCACGCTCCTTCAGCGGCTCGGCTGCACGCCATACGGGATTCGTTGCGCCGTTGGGCAGGTGAGTATCCGCCCACACCCAAACCTGACTGTCGACCTTATCATTAACTATGTCACCCTGTTTGACCCTGATGGCCAAGGTGTAGCCCTAAGGGTGAAGCATCTCACTGCCACACTGGACATTCCGGCAGTAATCCTCGCGCGGCAGGTCATGCCGACCGAGGTCCGGATCGATAGCCCGGAACTGCTGCTCAGACAACTCGACGATGGCCGGTGGAATCTGACAGCATTGGCTCAGGAGGTGCAGCAACATCTACAGCCCGCCACTCGGCCTGCTACATTGCAGCTTCCAAGGGTCTCTGTTGCATCCGGTACGTTTCAGATCGGCGATCGCCGGATTACAAATGTCGACATCACGCTTGAGCCGAAGTCGACTCCTCGCTTGTTCGAGATGCAGGCACGGGTCACCGTTGACGGACAATCGGTTCAGGTCACGGCGACAGCAGATGACATGCTGGAGGGAAGGATCTACGCGGAGGTCCAGGAGCTTCTGCGCGGGACCATGACTTTTCGTGTTCATCAAACAGATCGCGCAGTGACCATTCCAGCATGGTCGTTCGAGACGGAGGGCGCAATGGTTCGCGGAACAGCGGCCATTCGGTATGGCGACTGGCCGCCAGTCTATACGCTCACCGTCGCGCAGTGGCAGGCAGACCTCGCAGTATTGGTGCGTCGGCTCGGCTTCCCGTGGCTTGCAGGCCTGACGGGGATGCTAGATGGCGAGCCGACCGTACTGCAGGGCCACTGGCCGCAGCTACCAATTGGACAGATGGCAGCCACGTTCAAAGATGGCGAACTGGCGCTCCCCGCACAACAGGTCAAGATCTACGAACTTAACGGAGACGTGCGCCTCCAGTACACCGAGGACAGGCTCAGACTGGAAACGACACTGGGCGGTAAGGCGTTTGAGTTGCTCGGGCAGCAGTACAGCAACCCATCGCTCCAGGCCGTAGTCAGCATAGATACCGTCTCCGGCGACGTCACCGCCGAGGCGCTACGCGCGTCGATCGTGGGTGCGCAGCTTGAAGCGAAGGGAAGCGGACGGCGGTGGGGACGCAACGGTCTCGATCTGATGACTACTGAGTTACGCATTAAGCCGTCGCTTCTCGCTCAACTCTCACATTGGATCGACAAGGGCGTATTAGTGACAACGCTCACGCATCCCTCGATCCGCCTCTCGTGGCCAGGCGAAGACCGCCCGTGGAAGGCGGATATCGGGAGCCGATCGATGCAATTTCGCGCTGTTGCCATCAACGGCGCAGCCACACTACAAAACGCTCAGATCGTTATGCAGGGAATCGGGGTGTCTGGGCGCAATCTGGATATTACGCTCGCGATCGGACAGGCAGACGTTGCGGGTCGGCAACTGCGCGGGTTCAGGGCCGGCATAACGATCGATCCTGACTCAATTCGAATCCCTGAGTTTCACCTGATTGCCGGTCATGGAACTATCGATGGCCACGCCTCCTTTTTGTGGTCTGCACCTTTACAGAAGATAGGTATGGCGCTTTCGGTGCGCAACCTTCATCCACAGTCCCTGTTCGTCTCTACCGGCAAACCGGTAGCGGCGTCGGGGGTTACGCTCAACGCTGATCTCGCCGCAGATGCCACATTCGGCGGATCGCAACCGCCCACTGGCGGCGGCACAATAACGCTTCGAGATCTCTCGCTCGGTCTGGTACGGCCGGCGGCCGCGCCGGCGCCCCTACTCACAGGTATCCGTGGCGACGTCGCCTTCACCCTCGATAGCGGCCTGCTGACGATTAAGGAAACGGCCCTGCGGACTTCTGAAGGGCTGACGTTTACCCTTGCGGGTAGTCTGCCGCTCGGTCACGGCGATCGCAACGCACCCCGCATGCGCCTGACTGTCCCCTGGACAGAGGTCTCAACCCTTCGCTCAACACTCACTGCCATGACAGGGGACCAGCCTGACACAGCTCGCCTCACCGGTCAGTTTCAGGCCAATCTGGAGCTGATCGGTCAGGAATATCGCGGGGCGCTCTCTTTGCAACACGTCAACATAGCATCGAGCTTCTTCCATCTGGACAGTGCAACCGGCGTGATCCCGCTGCACGGACGAATCGATCAGAGTCCGACTTCCCCTCTGCCACAGGTTGCGACCGGACGGAAAGCGAATCAGCCCCATTTCGTTGAAGAGGAGTATCGTGCGGCACTGGAGAAGGTGTCACGCGTGCCGTCCCCGGCGCCGTTCTCGCTGACCATCAGATCGCTCCGCTACGACCCGATCGAGCTTCGCAATATCGAGGTCGCTCTCTCTTCATCAGATGGTCAGATCGCCGTACAGCGGTTCACCTTTGACGCCTGGGGAGGGCGGTGGAGCGGCTGGGGGACGATCGAGCCGCTTGGACGTGGGATCGCACTGACCGTACTCACTGAAGGGGTCAGCCTGCGTACGATTTGTAATGCCTTTCCACCCATCAAGGGGTATATTAGCGGTCGGATCAACGGAATGGTCGAACTCGTAGTTCCAGGCTTTGCTATCAACCAGGCACAGGGCAATGCGCAGTTCTGGGCCGTAGACGGCCCGCAAGAGAAACGAAGAATCAGTCGCCGCCTGATTGAACGATTAGCTGGTCAGCAGATTCGCTATTTCAGCCTGTTTGGTGTAGCCCGTCGCTTTAGTCGTGGCATACTGGAGGTGGCATTACGGGAGGGCAATCTGAACTTTCACGAGCTTGAGATCTCCCACACGATCCTGGGATATAAAGATCTGGATGTTCGAGTGTCGCCAACCTTTAACAGGATCGGGTTGGCCCACCTGCTCGAGAGTATCGGTGAGGCGATCGAGCGGATCAGGGCCTCAGCCGAATCGAATCACTGAACGACAATCTATAGGTATCGTCATGAGAAGGAGGATGTAGATGCGCAGGTACCGAAAACAGCTTATGATGTTCACTCTGGGCACGTTACTCAGCTTTGCTGCGTGCGCGGTCATTACCGTCAACGTCTATTTTCCAGAAAAGGATGTCAAGTCGGCCTATAAATCGCTGGAAGAGGAACTGCTCCAACAAACTCCGAAGCAGGAGAAAGAGGCGCCAACGTCCGGCCTGCAGCAAGGGCAACACACCATGCTGACCGCGATGCGATCGTGGCGAATTACGTTCGTCAGTGAAGCGTGGGCGCAGAACGATCTCTCGCGGCGGATTACGCAGGAGATTAAGAGCGATCCGGAGGTCATGGCTGCGTATAAAGGCATCGGGCAGCGGCTTACCAGAATGGATCAGCTGCGAGGTCAGGGATTGGTGGGTGAGGCAAAGGATGGGAAGGCGGTCTTACGCGCGAATCCCCCGCAGGTTGGTGAGGCAGAGGCCGCGCTGTTGCTGGAAGAGAATAAGGACCGGGATGTGGTTATCAACGGTATGGCCAAGGCGATCCTGAAGCTGACCCAGCAAGAGGGAACTCCTGCCAATCTGGCAAGAGTCAAGACAGAGGCAGCCGACACCTTTGCATCAATTCGCCGCGATGCGGCGCACCCGGGATGGTGGGTGCAGCTTCCGAACGGAACCTGGGCGCGCAAGTAGCACCCACCCTATCATACGGTACTAGCCGCTACTGCTCTCCGTACCTGGCCTTGAGGTCGGCCACCACATTCGCGTCTGCCAGCGTGGTAGTATCGCCCAATGCCCGGCCTTCGGCGATGTCGCGCAGCAGACGACGCATGATCTTGCCGCTGCGGGTCTTGGGCAGCTCGGCCGTGAAGATCAGGTCATCCGGCCTGGCGAAGGCGCCGATCTTCTTGACGACATGCGCCTTAATCTCCGCCTGAAGCTCTGAAGTAGGTCTGACGCCGTCCCGGATGGTGACAAAGGCGGCGATGGCCTGCCCCTTGATCTCGTGGGTGCGGCCGATGACGGCCGCCTCGGCCACGGCCGCGTGATCCACGAGAGCGGACTCTACCTCCACCGTCGAGACGCGATGTCCGGACACGTTCATCACGTCATCCACGCGACCCAGCAACCAGAGATCGCCATCTTTATCTCGGCTGGCCCCGTCGCCGGTGAAGTAGATACCCTTATACGTTGACCAGTACTGCTTCACATAACGATCAGGGTCGCCCCAGATCCCGCGGAGCATACCGGGCCACGGCTTTCGAAGGACGAGGTAGCCGGTCGCGGCAGGCCTGCCGTTTTCATCGACGATCTCTGCATCAATTCCGGGAAATGGGCTAGCAGCAGAACCCGGCTTGAGTGTACTGATCCCCGGAAGCGGCGTAATCATGATGTGGCCGGTCTCGGTCTGCCACCAGGTATCCACCACCGGGCAGCGGCCTCCACCAATCACCTTCCAATACCAGACCCACGCCTCGGGATTGATCGGCTCGCCAACGCTGCCAAGCAGGCGAAGACTCGACAGGTCGCACCGTTTCGGGTACTCCTCGCCCCACTTCATAAAGGTGCGGATGGCCGTAGGCGCCGTATAGCAGATTGTGATTCCATGTTTTTCGATGAGACGCCAGAAGCGATCCTTATCCGGATAGTCCGGGGTTCCTTCGTACATCACGGTGGTGGCCCCGTTGGCCAGCGGCCCGTACACGACGTATGAATGACCCGTAACCCACCCCACGTCTGCCGTGCACCAGTAGACATCGTTGTCCTGCAGATCGAAGACCCATTTGTGCGTGGCGACTACTCCGGTCAGATAGCCGCCAGTGGCATGGATGATCCCTTTCGGTTTTCCGGTCGAACCTGAGGTGTAGAGGAGAAACAGCATATCCTCGGCATCCATGATCTCTGGGGCACACGTGGCCGGTGCGTCCTTGATGAAATCAGTCCACCAGACGTCCCGACCCGGCTGCATGTCTATGGCCTGTCCGGTCCGCTTCACGACGATCACCGTCTTAACGCCTGGGCACGCCCTGAGCGCCTCGTCGGCGTTCTTCTTCAGCGGTACTACTGAGCCGCGGCGATAGCCGCCGTCGGCCGTGATGACGAGGGTCGAGTCGGCATCGAGAATCCGATCTCTGACCGCCTCCGGCGAAAAGCCGCCGAAGATCACGCTGTGGGGCGCACCGATACGCGCGCACGCCAACATCGCAATGGCGACCTCCGGAATCATCGGCATATAAATGGTAATCCGGTCCCCTTTTTTGACGCCATGGCGCTTCAGGGCTGCCGCAAAACGGTTGACCTCGCGATAAAGATCCCAGTAGGTAAGGGTTCGGGTGTCTCCAGACTCTCCCTCCCAGATGAGGGCGGCCTTGGTACGCAGCGGGCCGTTGATGTGGCGGTCGAGGCAGTTATAGGCGACATTCAGCTTGCCGCCCACAAACCACTTGGCGTGCGGAACCTTCCATTGGAGGGCCCGCTTCCAGGGCTTGAACCAGTGCAGGGTCTTGGCCCGGCGTTCCCAGAACAGGACCGGATCCTTCGACGCCTGTCTATACACAGCAGGCTTGTTGGCCACAGCGCGCGCAGCAAATGCCTTCGGCGGCCTGAATGATCGTCTCTCTCTCAGAGGGGCGCTTTGGGTATTGCCACGGCTCTTCGTCATCGCCATCGTCACCTCATATGTTGCGGTATTCGTTACGAATGCGAGAGTATCAGGGAAACCTTGTTGGAGTTATCGCGCGCTTGGCGTCGGGCGGTAATACTGTGACGCCTCTGGAAGCCAGCCCTCGATCTGCTGGATACGGGTCGTCTCCGCCGGGTGGGTGGAGAGAAACTCCGGGGGACGGCCCTGGCCTCGGGATGCCTCAGCCATGCGGATCCATAGGTCGCGGGCGGCGCTGGGGTTGTAGCCGGCCTTCGCCATGTAGATGAGCCCCAAATAGTCGGCCTCGGATTCCTGGCCGCGACTCCAGGGGAGCACCAGCCCCACGGCCGCGCCGGCGCCCAGCAGGGAACTCACCGTCTTAACGGTCTGTGGATCCCGGTTCGAGAGCGCTGCCATGGTACCAGCCAGTCCCACCCGTACAAGCAAACCCTGACTCATGCGTTCGGCGCCGTGACGCGCGACGGCATGGGCAACCTCATGCCCAAGGACGGCTGCCAGACCTGCCTCATCCCGCGTAATTGGAAGGATACCGGTATAGACAGCTACCTTACCGCCGGGCAGCGCAAACGCGTTGGCCTGCGGATCCTCGATGACCGTAAACTCCCATTGGAAGTCTGTCCGACCGGTGGCCGCCGCGATGCGGGTCCCAACGCGCTTGACCAGGTCGTTGGTGACGGGGTCTTTCGAGAGTTTGGACTTCTGCACGACCTCCCGATAGGATTGGATCCCCATCTGCATCTCATCCGCTTCTGAGAGCAACAGAAGCTGGGATCGACCCGTGATGGGAACAGTCTGGCAGGCGGCAATAGCAACGCACGCAAGTACGGCAAGCCAGCAGGTGCGCCACCATTTCCATCGAGGCATCGTCACACCAAGCTCGCAATCTACCCGCCTACGGGTCAACAACCACCTCGCGCACCGTCAAGGGCAGTCCGAAGCTGGGCTATGGTGGCCGCGTAGTCGGGGGTCCCGAAGATGGCGGAGCCTGCCACAAAGGTATCGGCTCCGGCTTCCGCAACGAGGCGGATATTCTCTACCTTTACGCCGCCATCGACCTCCAGATCGATCGCCTTCCCGATGGCGTCGATCCGGCGCCGCAGGGCCGTGATCTTCGGCAGCACATAGTCAATGAAGCTCTGGCCGCCGAAACCGGGGTTCACGCTCATGACCAGCACCAGGTCCAGCCGCTCTAACACATGGTCCAGGCAGGCGACAGGCGTGGCCGGGTTCAGAGAGACACCCGCCCGACATCCAAGGCTCCTGATAAGCTGAATGGTACGATCCAGGTGGCGGGTCGCCTCCGGATGGACTGTAATGATATCGGCCCCGCTCTTGACGAAATCCGGAATGATAGCGTCGACCGGCTCGATCATCAGGTGGACATCCATCGGCTTTGCCGTGTGGGGCCGAATTGCGGCGACCACAGCCGGTCCGATGGTCAGATTGGGGACGAAGTGATTATCCATCACATCGACATGGATATAGTCGGCGCCAGCCGCATCAACGGCACGAACCTCCTCACCCAACCGGGCAAAGTCGGCAGACAGAATCGAAGGGGCAAGTTTATAGGTTGTCATAGGCTCGTTTCAGGTCTCGCCAGAGACCACATTAGTTGATGCGCGGATCGAGTTCGCCCTTGGCGTAGCGGCGGGCCATATCATCCAGGGAGATCGCGCGGATCTTGCTTGCGTTACCGGCGCACCCCAACTGCTCATAACGCTCTTTACAGATCTGCCGCATCGCTTTCGTGGCAGCCGTCAGGAATTTACGCGGGTCAAAGTTCTTTTTACTTTGCGCCAGATCCTGCCTGATGGCGCCAGTAGCAGCCAGGCGTAGATCGGTGTCAATGTTCACCTTCCGCACCCCATGCTTGATCCCAAGCTGAATCTCTTCGATCGGAACCCCATAGGTCTGCGGCATGTCGCCACCGAACTCTCTGATGACCTTCAGCCACTCCTGGGGAACGCTGGAGGAGCCATGCATGACCAAGTGGGTGTCCGGAATACGCGCATGAATCTCTTTGACGCGCTCCATTACAAGCACATCCCCCTCAGGTTTTTTGGTGAATTTATAGGCACCGTGGCTGGTACCAATGGCAATGGCAAGCGCGTCCACCTTGGTTGCCTTGACAAACTGGGCGGCCTGCTCAGGGTCGGTCAGAAGCTGATCTCGTGACAGTACCCCCTCAGCGCCGTGGCTATCTTCTTTCTCGCCGGTACCGGTTTCGAGAGATCCCAGACAGCCAAGCTCCCCTTCCACCGACACACCGATTGAGTGGGCTACTTCGGCAATATGCGCCGTTGTTGCAACATTATAGTCATATGATGAAGGGGTCTTGCCGTCCGCCAAAAGCGAGCCATCCATCATGACGCTGCTGAAGCCGGAACGGATAGACGCGATACATACCCCTGGGGATGCGCCATGATCCTGGTGGACGACCACCGGGATATCGGGGTACATCTCCGACGCCGCCAGAAACAGGTGGCGGAGAAACGGCTCACCGGCGTACTTGCGGGCGCCGGCAGAGGCCTGCATGATGACCGGGCTGTCCGTCTCATGGGCCGCCTCCATAATGGCCTGAATCTGCTCCATATTATTCACGTTAAAAGCAGGGACGCCATATCCATGCTCGGCGGCGTGGTCAAGAAGCTGTCGCATCGAAACAAGTGCCATGCCTTCTTCCTCCTCTACCTCGATATGTCCTCTGCCTATCCTAACCTAACCCTCGCCACACGACTTGGGGGTCCTCACGTTGTCTAGACAATACTCTGCTTGAATCACGCGTCTCGTCCGACTCTTTCCGCGCATCACAATTGAGTGAGTCGTCGATCCGCTGTCCGTATACCGCACACCCTGCATCAGCAACCCATCAGTAATACCTGTGGCCGCAAAGAAGACGTCATCACTGGACACCAGGTCGCACTCGGTCAGAACCCGGTTGAGGTCGAGACCGGCGGCAAGCAGCGCTTCCCGTTCGCCGGGTTTCTGAGGGGCCAGTTGGCCCAGCATCGCCCCGCCTAGCGCGCGGACGGCACAGGCTGCAATGACGCCTTCCGGCGTCCCGCCGATCCCCATCAGGACATCTACCCCCGAGTTGGGCGTCGCAGCCATCAGGGCACCGGCCACATCACCATCGGTACGCGTCAGCGCACGCGCGCCGGCAGCCCGCACGTCGGCGATGAGCCCGGCATGACGAGGCTTGTCGAGGATGAATACCGTCAGATCCGTCACCGCTTTATGCTTCGCCTTCGCAATAGCAGCAAGTGTGTCGGCTACCGGCGCAGCGAAGCTCGAAGGTGAGATCGCCTCGCGAGCCTCACGCCCCACCACCAACTTATTCATATAAAATCCTGGACCGGGCGACCACATCGCACCACGTGGCGCTACGCCGATCACGGCGATCGAATCGGGCCGTCCATGGGCCAGCAGGCTGGTCCCTTCTACCGGGTCTACCGCTATATCTACGGCGGGTCCCTGTCCTGTCCCGACCGTCTCACCGTTGAAGAGCATGGGGGCCTCGTCTTTTTCCCCTTCGCCGATGACAACTACACCGTCGATATCGACCGTCCTGAGCATCGCGCGCATGGCGTGGACGGCTGCTTCGTCGCCCGCATCCTTTTTCCCGCGCCCCATCCATCGGCCGGCGGCCAATGCGGCTGCCTCAGTCACACGAACCAACTCAAGCGCAAGATCGCGTCCTAGACATCCATTCATTATCAATACGCTACTCATAGATACCCCTTCTATCGATGTGCGAATTCGTTGCTGTCCAGGTATTGAGGCTGAAGGCTAAAGGCTGACGCATATCAGTCATGGCGTCACGCTTTCGATGAAGCCGTGCTGCTGTAGCGGAAATATTCCATACGCGCCCTGCAATGTCAACTATTTCGTACGGCGTGCAATGCGCTCCTTCACCCCTTACGCCTTCCTCCTTACTCCTCACCCCTTACGCCTTCCTCCTTACTCCTCACGTCTTACGCCTCACCCCTTACGTCCTTTCGGTAGTGCACATCCACCCAATAACGCGGTAAGCACTCGCCGGAAGGAAAAATCAGCTCGGACTTGTTAAAAGATGTGGGATCTTGCATCTCCTCGCCGGCATGGATTCGGCCCAGCACCACTGACTGAAGCGGATCGAACAGCGCACGAAGATCAAGGATTTCCACCAGATGACCGTCCTGTTTGTCTTGCAGGAACATTTTAGCTCCTCCTTACATCATGAGTACCATCTGTTGTAGCAACTAAAATGGGGAGAGGCCAAAAAACATAACCAGCCAGGCGATAGCGCAGAACACAATAACGAACAACGCGATCACGATCACAGAAAGGACAGGTCCGCTGAGCTGGTGGCGCGAGGTCTCGACCGAAGCCGAACTGACATACCGAAGGCGAACCTCCTGATCGGGTCGAATCCGGCCTTGAAGAGCCTTGGTGAAATCATAGGCCCGTTCGCGATGCCACGGCCAACTTCTCATGATCTCTCGCTTCCCATCCGTAGTGTTGACAATAACAGTCGGGGTACCCTTGAGAAGGCAGTAGCCAAACAGGATAAAGATCACGCCGACAAGCACCGGTATCGTTGGTACCCCCATAATAATAAGCAGGATCCCATTACTGAGGCTGCGGGCTACGACGAATTCGACCGATGCGATACGGCTGAGGGGCGCATCCTCATCATCCCCTTCTGTCAACCAACCCCTATTGGGGTGGTAGATAACCCGTTTGTCTGTCACCAACCCGAAGATGTTTTGGACATAGGTCGTTTCCTCCTGCGCCTCTGACATGTATCAACCTCCCTATACCCGACAGGACCACCGCCACGCCTGGGCAGTAGCGGATCTATTGACCGTTGTTGCAATTCTCCCGCCTCTCGGTAAGCTTGTCAAGGTTCAGAAAACAGCGATCAGTATGCAGCTGAGCGCTTCATCATTCGGCAGTTGTGGGATCGATCACCGATCGGATTTCCGACACGCGGTTCGCCGGGAAGCCGCCCTGTCTGGCATGCTCCAGGACCATGTCGGCATTCGGTGCGATGTAGATACAGTAGATCTTCTCATCGGTTACGTAGCTGTGTACCCACTGAATCTGCGGCCCTAACTTGCCGAGCACACCACATGACTTCTGTGAGATGGCTTGAAGCTCGTCGGCTGCCAGTTGCCCCGCCCCTGGAATATCACGCTCGATCAGATACTTCGGCATCATAAATCTCCTTCAAGAATATCCTTCATAAGTCCGTTATTGCGGGATGACGACAGCAAACGGCATCTTCCCCACGGGAACGGTGGCAATCACCTTTTCGGTTGCGACGTCGATCACCGACACCGCGTCACTGCGGCCGCAGGCAACATACAGACGTTGCTCGTCAGGGGTCAAGGCCAGATACCAAGCCCGCTGTCCAACCGGGATCTTGTTGGTGATGGTCAAGGTGCGGGCGTCGATCACATAAACCGCGTTGGTCCGCCCATGCGCTACATAGAGACGCCTGCCATCCCGCGTGACGATCACTCCAACCGGCCGTTCGCCGACCGGAATGGTCTTTACCACCTTGCGCCGGGCTACGTTGATCACCGATAAGACGCCGGGGTCGGCCTGCTCGCTTGTCACGTAGGCCAACTTCCCGTCCGGGCTGAAGGCGATCCCGCGCGGGTTCTTTGCAACCGGAATATTGGCCACCACCTTAAGGGCTAAGGTATCGATGACAGAGATGGTGTTAGATGTCTCGTTGGATACGTAAGCGATTTTCCCATTAGGGCTGATCGCGATCCATTCAGGCTCCACCTGGACCTCAATGGTGGCCATCACCGTACCGGTCTTCGTATTGATTACCGTGACTGTTCCGCCATTCTCGTTCACAGCATAGAGCCGAGCCCCGTCAGGACTGAGCGCTACACCCTCGGGATCTACACCAGCGGACCACGTTTCCGTAACTGTTCCGGTGGCGGTCTCGATGACGCTGATATCATCCGAATTGCCGTTGCTGATGTATGCGCGCTGTCCGTCCTGCGAAATCGCCACCCCTCTCGGACGTTGACCGACCGGAATCGAGCGCACCACTGTATTCGTTGCGGTGTCGATGACCGACACGTCATTCGATTTTTCATTCGCCACATAGGCCATCGGCCCGGCCAAGGCGGTCGACGAAAAAGCGGCGAAGAACCACACCAGCGCCACCGCAAGAGCCCACCCACCCCGGGTTCGTCTGCCTTGCATCATCATACTCCCTCCATTCCGTAAGGAATCGTGAGCGTGCTCTACTAAAAACAGCGTAGGAGGTCGCGCCCTACATCATCACAGCAAGACAGAGATTTCCTATCATAGATCGAAGGGGTTGTCCATCACGAAGGCGGGCCGGCGATTGGCCAGTAAAAATAACAGTGAAGCAAAACGATTCTCCCAGGAAGATACATGACACTGCGTCATTACGATCGTAGTGAAGTAAGTCAATCGTTATTTATCGTTAGTTCAATACATACATGATAACCGAACTTTAAGATTACTTTGCTAACTAACACTATTTCTCAATGGCTTGCAGTAGAGCCTTTTTCTGAGCAATGACAGAAAAGTACATGGGTTGCGCAATCAATATCTATGTTTCGGATCATTATCGGGATCAGGCTATATACGCCAAAATGCGTATTGAGGGAATCAGCAACTACGCATATACTTCGCCCCCGTATGCTCAAAAATGAATTGCGCGATCTCACAGCAGTGCAGGGATTTCACCCCATACTCATCACGCAACATCGAGCATCTGATGTCTTTGGCTGAAAAGGAGGTGATTCTAAGGATCGCTCGATCTGCAGGTACATGAGGATCACTCGTAATAGTGCTGTATGGACTGCGCAGAGACAGAAGGCTGAACCGTAGACAGGGTGTTCTTCTTGAATCAAATCGATGCATGGGCGAAGCCGACCATTTCCGGACGGCTTAACAGTCGAGTGCGCACACTCGGGAGGAGGACTAAACAGCATGAAACGAAATCGATTAGTTGGGGCGATGGTATTGGGTGGAATGGTGCTGGCAGCAGCACCGGCGATGGCGGATACTTGCTCTCAATTGGCCAATCAGGGGTTGACGCACGACGCGCTGAAGACGGCCTTGCAGGCCGTAGTGCCGGGCGATAGCGGCGGTCTGAATTTCCCGATGTGGCTGACCCTGGTGGATGACAGCGGGAAGGTGTGCCAGGTCGTCAACTCGTTGACCGGCTCACAAAGTGCCATGCGCGATATCTGGTTGGGCAGTCGCGTGATCTCGGCCCAGAAGGCCAATACAGCCAACTCATTCAGCACCGGCGCACTCTCCCTTTCCACCGCGAATCTACACAAGGCGGTACAGCCCGGTGGGAGCCTGTACGGGCTCCAGGCCAGTAACCCGGTCGACCCGACAGTCGCATATGACGGCGACGCAAGGAAGTTCGGCACCGATAAGGATCCACTCGAGAAAGAGCGGGTCGGCGGCATTAACGTCTTCGGCGGGGGACTCACCCTATACAACAGTGCCAAAGTAAAGGTTGGCGCCATCGGCGTCTCTGGTGATACCTCCTGCACCGACCATGTCGTGGCCTGGAAGGTTCGCAACACAATGGCGGGTGGAGCCTTCGGTGTCGCGAATGTCCCCGGAGGAGTTTCTACTGATGGGGACGATGCCTTGATCCAGGGTGAGAGTAACGGCGCCTTCCCGGGCGGCTTCAACCATGCCTCTTGCCTCAACAATCCCACTAACACGAATGATGGTGGTTCCATCGAGGGCAACTAACTCTTAACCACTCCGTCGTGTGGTGGGGCGTCAATCACCTCACCACACGACGGGACCATCCCTACGATCTCCGCAACAACTGAGACTCGAATCCTTCCGGGTTAGCTGCGTCGCTCCACTCCCCCTATCGACATTTTGCAACATAGCTCAGACATAAATCCAACACTTCGCCATTGCCAGCAGGATACGACAACGACTATAATAAGTCGTTTTATTGAGATCCTGTAACCAACCCACACACACATGGAGGAGTGATGAGCGTACTCGTTGGCAAGCCCGCACCTGGTTTTACCGCAACCGCCGTCATGCCTGACGGCAGCTTCAATGGCAACTTCAGACTATCCGACTACTGGGGTAAATATGTTGTACTGTTTTTCTATCCCCTCGATTTCACCTTCGTCTGCCCTTCAGAGATTATTGCCTTCGATCATCGCGTAGCCGAATTCGCCAAGCGCGGCGTACAGGTGATCGGTTGCTCGGTAGATTCGCACTTCACGCATTGCGCATGGCGCGGTACCCCTGTCAACAAGGGCGGCATCGGTCCGGTGGGCTATCCGCTGGTGGCCGATCTGACAAAGGATATCGCCCGCGACTACGACGTCCTGCTGGCGGGCGGCGTCACCCTGCGCGGCTCGTTCCTGATCGACAAATGCGGCATCGTCCAGCATCAGGTTGTCAACAACCTGCCGCTCGGACGCAATGTGGATGAGATGCTCCGTATGGTGGATGCGCTGCAGTTCACCGAGACGCATGGCGAGGTTTGCCCGGCCGGATGGACGAATGGGGCCAAAGGAATGCGGCCCAACGCCGAGGGTGTGGCAAGCTACCTGGCCAGCGAGGCAGCAAAGCTGTAGCGGAATAATAATCGGCGTGATCAGGGTGGGCAGTATGGTAGTGACCGCCTACCCTGATCACGTTGGATACCCTCATGCCACGGTATCATCCTACCCTTCCTCGTTACTCTGTCGCTACCCACCTGTAAGGTACACCTCAGAGTGATGCAATACGCCAGTTTCCGCTCCGGCTTTATCCGGACATCGCTGACAACAGCGATTATCGGAGGATTTGCGTTCGGCGCCTATCTGGCTGTCGTGATCGGCTACGGCCTTCCCGTCGGAGAGGGCTTCTACGCCCTGATCCAGACGCACGGCCATCTGCAACTCGTCGGCTGGGTCGGGGTATTTATCATGGGCATCAGCCTGCATTTTATCCCGCGGCTGGCCAGCTTCCCCCTTCCCCACCCCGAATGGATGAATCGGATTCTTTGGCTGATGGTTCCAGGGCTGCTCCTCCGCGCAGTCGGAGGGGCCGTTCTACCTTCCATTGAAGAGAGCTCGATCTTCGTTCCCCTGAGCTGGCTGATCGTTGCATCGGGAGCACTGGAAGGCGGCGCGATTGTCCTCTATGTGGCACTGCTGATTGAAACCATGCGCGGGAGCAATAAGATCAGAAGGCTCCCGGCATTGGGTGCGGTCAAGCCGTATTTCGGCATGATGGCGGTCGGCTGGATACTCTATGCGTGCCTGAATCTGTTCTTACTACTCCGTATGGCCCTAAGCGGCACTCATACCGTAGATACTGCATGGAATGAATTTGCCATTGTTATCTTTATAAGTTTTGTACTGCTACCCGTCGCCTTCGCCCTCTCGGTTCGCCTCTTTCCGCTGTATCTGGCCCTCCCGGCTCCGGATTGGCCGGTCTACAGGATCGGCTGTGCCTATCTCCTGGCCGTATGCCTGCAAGTGATCCCAACGGCGCCTCTCCTGGCGGGGCTCGCGCACGGAGGCACCAGGCTGGTTGTCGCCCTGGGCGCACTGCTGAAGGGGGGCATCATTATCTGGTTTGTCTGGCAATTGGATCTACTAACCAGGCGCCGACCATTAGGTCGCCATGCACGCTTTCTTGATACCGGTCCGGATCGTCCGCCCACACGACCGGGATTGCCGGATTATGGAGAGTTCGGCCGGTTTGAACGCCTGGTGTATGCCGCCTACACGTGGCTCGTCCTTGCCGCAACCTCTGAACTCCTCTCCGGTACGGCCATCTTATGCGGCTTTTCGACCCCGATCAGCGCAGACGCGATCCGTCATATGTATCTGCTCGGCTTCATCACCCACCTCGTGTTCGGCGCATCCGTCCGTATGCTGCCGGGCTTTATCAAGAGGAAACGGGTCGCCAGTACCGCCTTAGTCGATGCGACGTTCTGGTTGGGCAGTATGGCAACAATCTGTCGTGTTATTCCTTTGCTTGCACCGTCTCGACTCTTTGATCTGCTTCCAGCAGGCGATATACTGTCTCAAACGATCTTTGCGATCTCCGGGACACTCGGGTGGGGAGCCGTCGTGTGCCTGGCGATCAATCTATGGCAAACGGCGAATGTTCCAATACAACAGGTCCCGGAAGGCAACTGGACTATGTCCATGGCTCACTTCCGATCTAGAAAACATTCCGAATAAAAGGAGGTTATATCGAGCATGAGGATTACGTCGATCGGAATCGTTATAGGTATGGCTGGGGTTATCGTATTTGGGCACCTTGACCGCTCTTTTGCCGTTGAACCTCATAGATCTACAGCCGACACACGACAACGGGTGATCTTCGCCCCAGCTCAGCGAAATCACATGCTGGACGAAATGCGCCGCATGCTCGCATCTGTCAGCGGAATCATACAGGGCATCGCGTCTAATGATCTCCCTGCGGCGGAACAGGCGGCCCGCGCGTCAGGCATGATGAATGCAGCCGACGTCGATCCCCAGATCATGAAACTACTACCTCAACCGTTCCTGGAGCTTGCACTGCAAACCCATAAAGGGTTCGACGCGCTGGCCGACCGGATAAAAGCCGGTAGTAGTCGGGATGATATCCTCCGCGAGCTCGCGAAACTGACCGGCAACTGTGTTGCCTGTCACGCTGTGTACCAACTCGATGAGGCGCGCTAATCATCTCTACGTTTGCCTTGACCTCCTCTATCGCTTCGGCTATATTTTTTAATAGGTAGCATTGGAACCGCCCCCTTGGCGCGAGTGCCTATACCCGGGCTCCAGACCTTACGCGATCGATCTGGCGTACCGTCGCTTCTGCTTCATGGAGGTGCTTCCATGTACTTTGAGCGGGTAGTGTACTGGGCAGCGTTTTGCCCAGTCATTGCATAGATGCTGTATGATGGGCCGGTAAATGGGCGCGCACCAGTTTACGAGCGCAACGACAGTTGACGACGTCGTGCATGACGATCCGGCACTCAGCCGGATTCTGAATGCACATGGGATCGATACATGCTGCGGCGGCAGCGCAACGCTCGCCGAGGCCGCACACGTACGCGGCATTGATCTCGATAAGCTGCTCGCAGCGCTAAACGGAGGCAACGGATCCCGCGAACGGCCTGCTGTCATCGCGACAGCAGCACCTGCGGACCGTTGTGCCGAGCCTGCCTGCGCGGTACCGGCGTCACTATCACCTCTGCCGCACATACCTGTAGCAGCACCTGCAGCTCCACGACCGACGCGCTATGTCCGGTTCTTTACCGCCAGTCTTCTCTTCGCACTTACCTTCGGCGGGACGCTAGGCGCACTGACGCTCGCCACGCTCACGCTGCCCTGGAACTTTCTCGGCGGACTGCCGACAGCCTCTGCCAAAATAGCGCATGGATACGCGCAGGTCTTCGGCTTTGCCGCCTTGTTCATCATGGGTGTTGCCTATCATGTGATACCACGCTTTAAGGGGACCTCTCTTGCCGCGCCGGGCGTTGCCTCGGCATCGTTTTGGCTGCAGACGGGCGGCGTACTGACAGTCGCCATCGGTATACTCGCCGGGCCGCCGGTGGTTGGGCCAACACAGTTGTTGGGGACTATGGCGCTGCTGACGTCGGCGTTCAGCTTCGGATGGGTCGTGCATCACAGCCTGGCTGCCGGCGCACCGACGCCCGAGCGCTTCGAACGCTGGCTGCGCGCTGGCTGTATATGGCTGGCGGTTGCGGCTCTGCTGGCCGTCGCCACAGCGGCAGACATCGGTGCACTCCAGCGGGCGGTATGGGAAACAGCGCTGTGGGGTTTCGGAGCGTCGTGGATCCTCGGCATGAGTCTACGCATCGTCCCGGTATTTCTGGGCCTGCCGCCGTCATCTCAACGCACAAGTAGCGCACTGTTTGTCGCCTATCAACTGGCTGTATCGGCATGGGTGATTGTCGCTGTCATTGAAACATGGACAATGCTGCCGATCGTACGCGCACTGGCGGGGGTAATGCTGGCGCTTGCCACGGGGGCGTTTCTCCTACGGCTAGGCATCCTCGGGTCATGGGAGAATCAGACGACAGTGGGCGATCGCGGTTACGAAAAGTTTATGGTGTCCGCCTATGCCTGGTTGCTTGTCGCGCTCGTGTGTACACCTGTGTGGAGTGCCGTGATGGCGCTGGCGGGTGGCCCAACTCCTGCGCTGGTACTGGACTTTGGCCGCCATGCGTTTACCCTTGGATTTCTGACGCAGATTATTATGGGCGTCGCCGCACGTCTCGTTCCGGTCTTTGCGGGCATGCCGCTGTGGAGTACGGGTTGGCGGGACATCACCTTCTATCTGCTCAACACGGCGATCGTAGCGCGCGGCCTCGAGGTGCTGGTCGAGGTGGCCGGCATGACTGAAGCGTGGCCGTACATCTCTCTTTCCGGCCTGCTGGGCGTTGGGGCATTTACTGCGTTTACCATTAATGTCTTTATGACCGTACGAGCGCATCCGTCGACTGTCACACCTGCCCCAACAGGAGGAGAACCGACAGCAGACAACCTTGTTGCCGATCTACTCACCATCCCCGGCGCCCTTGAACTACTCGTCAGCCGCGGGTTACGCCCGCTCCAGAACCCGGAGATGCGCAAGGCGATGGCCCCCACGGTGACCCTGCGCCAGGCGTGCCGGATTCATAACATAGAGCTTGAGCCGCTGCTGGCCGAGTTGTACAAGTTGGCAGCCACATCGCGTGAAGCATAACAGTCAAAGGAGGACACACCCGTTATGAGTACGGATACACCTAAACCATGTGGACAATTCACACTTTCGTTGCGAGTACAACCAGAGCCGATTATCGTCCGCGATCCCTTTCTCGAATTCCTGGGGTTGGTCGGTCCTGGAGAGCCGATTGCAGTTAGCTTTGAAGAGCTGGTGAAGGCGGCGGGGCATATGTGCCCGACCGTGGCCGGCGCATACCTCGTCGTACGGCACGGGCTGAAAGCCCTGTATGGCGATGAGCCGGCCGTCCGCGGCAACGTGCAGGTAACAGCCTACGGCGGCCCGACAGATTTCGGGTATGGGCCGATCGCGCAACTGGTGAACCTGGTTATCGGCGCGGCGTCAGAAACCGGTTTTGGGGGGTTGGGGGGAGGGCGCTTTCGTCGGCGCGATCTCTTCATCTTCCGGAGCGACGATCTGCGCCACAGCGAGTTCGACTTTGAGCGCCTCGACACCGGGCGTACCGTCCATGTGACGTACGATCCGAGCGTAGTCCCGTCCCCTAAAGATCTTTCCGCCGCTATCGGGCCTGCTCTTTCGATCGGTGATGCCGCTTCGGTCGCTCGTTTTCGCAGCCTCTGGAATGGGCGTGTAGAAGACATCCTCGAGGCAGACGCGCGGGTCGTCCGTGTACAGGCGGCTGCATAATGCAGAACAATCAGCGCTTAACCGTATGTCGGGTTAGCGTAGCGTAACCCTACCATTCAGCCAAACCCCTCAGCCCCCTTTCATAAGGGGTGGCTGAGGGGTTTTCGTATGTCGTGGCACAGCCGCACCGTATGGGCTGTCGCTCAGTAGATCGTAAAATTCGCATCGCTCGTGTCGATAACTGAAGAATCAGCGACCGCACTGATTCTGATCTGGCCCTGAGTCGTGTGCGATCGTGAGACTTTCCACTGTTGCGCCCCGTCGTTGGGCGTACCGGCAATAATCGTTCGCCATGACACGCCGGCATCCGTCGACAGTTCAATCTTCACCTTTCCAGCAAATCCGCTGGAGTTCCAGCGGATTATCTTCTTCTTACCTGCCTTCCATCGTTCGCCGTCGTTCGGTTCCACGACAATCACCCACTCGGGCGCAGGCAAAAACACTGCCGTCGCTTGCCGGTTCTCGTTCATCGTCAGGTTGCATATCGGCGTAGAATCGGAGCAGTCCCCGGTCCAGTAACTGAACACATATCCGACTCTGGCAGTCGTGGTGATCGCAACCGTGGTCCCCGTCGGAAAATCCTCAATACAATCGCCCGGACACGCGACACCTTCCGGCGCACTGACCACCACGCCGTTTCCCTGCACGCTCACGTCCAGGCGTCTCACATCCGATTCATCCCCGCGCACCTGTCCGGAGTTCGGATCGAGCATGAGTGAGGAGACATCGACCGCCTCGAAATCGTCACCATGTATCTGCCGCAGCTCGTGGACGAGCACATCGTCGTTCCAACCCGGGTCCGGCGCTCCGGAAATAAACCAGGACGACCCATTGTCGGCGAGGATCATGCCGTATTTCTTGAGGGCTCGCAAGATAACCTGTACCTGCGGCGAAAAGCCGGAGATATCGAAATCGACTTTGAGGCGGAAGCGTTGGCCCATCGGAGGAAGGGCGGGATTCGTAGAACTGGACGCATAATGTCGAGCCGGCCAGACATACGCCCGGCGTGTACTGGGTGCGGTAAATCTGAGGGCGTGAGCTATCTCACCCGCGGCCACTTCGTCATAGCGCGCCAGCCCCGGCAGTATCGGAAGTCCGGCTGCATCAGCCGAGGTCCAACCATCAGGCCGAAGGGCATGTGAGTTCAGGCTGTAGATCGCCCCTGAGCCGCAACTCCAACTTCCGTTCTGTTGCGGCCAGGCGTCGTAGAGCTCGTAGAGTACGCAGCTATCTTTATCGAGAACCAGCACATGACGATCACCGTTGCTGCCACTGCCCCCCTCGATCGGGGGGTTCGGTGGAATGGGATACGGCCCAGGGTCGCTTTCATCTGCGTAATAGCAGGTGATCGGTACCTTCGGCTGGGTCCCGGGTACCGTCATGAAGGGGATGCCGATCGGCGCCCCTTCCCAGATCCCGGAGCCGAAATCCGGATGGACGCCGACATTCCTCCCGATCGAGTTGATGTAGCTGTCCGAGTTCGGATCTAGCGGAAGCGTATCGATCGGTGCATTCCATATGTTATCCGTAGGGAAAACAGGGCAGTCTGCAATCGACGGCGCTCCTTGTGCGGCGGCCGATCCGGACAGAACAATCCCTGAAGAAGCCATCATCACCCATAGAGCAAAGATAACCTTTCTCATCGCATCGTCACCTCCGTCGGATGATTGCTACGCACTGTTGCCGTCACAGGCCGCTCCGCGTCACGTATACACCTGTAAGATCGTGCAGGCAATGATACCTCCACGTCCTCAGTGCTTGAGCCAACTCGATTCATATGGATATACCCTCATTCAGCAAATTCAATGCCAAAGACATATCCAGTGATGTCATTGATTGTAAAGGGGTTATCACCGAACATACATGTACGATAGACAAAAAGTGTCAACCCAAAGAGGAATTTTGGTGCGGGCCTCTGGGTATCGGGGGCTCTAAGTCATCATTAAAAAAACGCCTGAAGCGTGAAGAGCGCATCGTTGTCGTGATCCCTGTGATTGTATTCGAGTCGCAGTGCCCAGTTGGGCGCCAGCGTGTAGCGCGAGCCGACGAACCACCGAATATCATCGGACTTCTCTCCCAGCGCATACCTCAATACTGTTCCTGTCGCCATAAGTCTCCAGCGTTCGGTCAGATCGGCCAGCATGCCGGCTGTCCCACCGCCCCCGATTCGATGCCGCTCGTCGTAGGCGCGACTGTAATTCCCCTCTGCTTCCGCAAACGCGAACAGGACTTCCCGCCTCAGCAATCGAGATTCGATTGCTCCCCCGATACCGCCATTGACGACACCATTGCTGCACAACCTGCAGCCATGGTGTGTCACCGTCTGCATCCCTACGTTAATTTTCCACGATGGAGCCTGAAACGCCGCGTCAATCGGTGAGAGAGATAAGACATTGGCGAGTGTCGCCCGTTCAATCCGCGTCCGATCGACCCGATGATAATGGCGGGCTGTGACGGACGCGATTTCGATCTGAGCATCGGGGGTGTAGCCCACCTCCGGATCCAGCAGATCATGGTAACCAGCCCGTACGGCGACTTCTTCAAACATATTATTGTTCCGCCATCCGGCCCCCACACTGATGCGGGCGGTCTTATGCCCCAACTCGGGCCGTTGCGCAAACGGCATCACGATAAAATCCTCAGATGGAATCCGCAGTCGGCTGCGAGCCGTCAAGACCGTCCTGTTACGATCTTTCAATTCCGGCGATGACTCGTCGGTTGTATCGATTCGATATCGTAAGTAATCCGACGCAAGATCGAGCAGGAACGCTTGTCGTGGAGGACTCATCTCGGTAAGGGTCAGTGATCCCAACTCGCCTGAATCCTTCGTCATCCGATGAACCATCATACGATCTTCGGGCAATAACGATTCAAATTTGCGCCGAATCACGTTACTGCGAGCGGGACGATAGGCAATGCTCGAGACCAACCCCGGTTTGGATGCAATCAGTCGGACCGTATCGGCCGGGACGGTCCAGAAAAGAAACTCGTCTGTAAGATGCAACGTTGGGTCTGCATAATCGAGCAACGTCAGAAGATGATAGGAACAATTTTCCTTAAAGAAAAAATAATCAAACGAGGCATTCCCCAATTCCCACGTATGCATCAGCAGACGCCGGACCTGCTCAGCGGTGAAATTGAGACGATACTCCCAGATATCGCGATTTTCGATGTCGCGATACTCCTGCACCTTCAGATAGTACGGAATCGTTGAGAAATATCCCTTATAGAGGCCGAAGATGCCGCGAATCGGATAGGCGATGCCGGCATCAGGTGGCACATCCGCCGCATAATTGATGGTGTAGGCAAGGATGCGTGTCTGCTCGGTCTGGCCCTGCTGATCGACGCGCAGCAATGTATGTCCGAACATCGATGCCGGATTATTCATAAACGCTGAAGGAAAAATCAATGTGATAGACCGGGCTTCAAAATCCTTAAACCACCGATCGAACCGTTCGCACGCCATCTTCGGCAAGCGCAAATCGTCGAATTGCAACTTCTGCCGCAACCAATGATAGCGCGCAATGAACGCACATTGCGCCGGCTGCTTGGATCGCCCCACCAGCTCCGACGAAAAGAACTGCGCCAGCGTCGCATCGAGCTCCGCTTGAGGATTATGCTTCCCTTTCGACGCTAGGAAGAATCCGGGATCGTCTTGTTCACTTTCGTACCCACCGAACAGATAAGGGCGATAATGAAGGAGTAAATGCCACTCGCGGTCATCCGCGAGTTTATCTGCACGTGCATGAGCCGTTAATTCGGATAGATACGGATGAACAGTAAGGAGTTCTGCGACGACGGGCGGAGAGACGAGAAAGAGAGCTGCGAGAACGATCCAACAAGGCAGAAGTAGTTTTCGAAGGAAGAAACAGAACGGGCTCTGACCGGAAGGCCAGAGCCCGTTTATCGTATTATCGAACAGAGGCTTTGGCGAGCACCGGATGACCGGCGATGGCTTCATTGATTGCCTTCACCATAGCCACCGGCGAGGCTTCACCAGCCTCAACCAGTGAGGTGTAGCGTTCCTGGGTCATGGTGAAGAAGGCACCATGCTGATCGGCAGGTATCCCCATCAAGGTCGCCAGTGATGCGAGATGCTCTCCCTGACCACGGGCCATATCCTGGGAGAGATTCTCGAAGTTCAACTCGGCAAACATGATCGTTTTCCTGTCACCCCAGACCTTGCCATCATTCGTACAGCCGGAGGTCCCGGAGCTGATGCCGAAGGTTTGGCTTCCGAAAGTTCCGTTGGTCGTCGCCATCATGACCTGTGGGGCAATGTCCTTCTGCCTCTTGGAATCGGCCCAGGCAAGCTTACCTAATCCACAACCCGGTCCCGTATCGGAATTTACCGCCATCGCGAGACCTGCGTGCGTCCCGAACAATACTACAACTGCCGCCATGACCGCTTTTCTCACCATATGCCCTCCTTCGTGCGAGTGAACAACAACTTTCTCCCATTCAACGCAAGCATTATAACTGAAACAACGTGCAATAATGAGAAAAATTCCTGCGTAATATAAGCAAGCTACCTGTCAACGCGGCGGCCCTTACCCAGATCCGCCGAGTTGTTCGATCTGTTGTGGACCTGCCTCCTGAAGATTTTCTAGCTTCCCGGGTCGGTATCGCCCGGCTCTTCTTCCTCCGCCCACAATCCGAGGCATCTCCCTCTTCACGGCTTAGTCGTGGAGTCGTCGGAGCGCATCGGGCCGCAACAGGTACTTGCGTCCGCGCCTGGTCCAGAATCGCCGGAGCGGCCCCTTCATGGCCGCATGCTGTCGCGTGGCACGGTCATGGCTGTCCGCCCTCTTCGAGACGATAAAGCGGACCCGGCCGTGGGGATCGATGACGATGGTACAGCCAGCCGGCAGCTCCACCAGCTCTCCGCCTCGAGTGACCGTACACGACTGCGTGACCTCGGCGACAAGATCGAACAGCACCGTTCCATCCGGCGACGTACGGCGCGCGCATCGAATCGACTCGATGAGTGGAGGCGAGGCATAGGTCATGCCCTTGGGCAGGTGCTGTCCTGGAACAATGATACGACAATAACGAGCATGGTCGCCGCTCGTGATGAACGTGCCCAAAGCCGTGGCCTGACGGCGCAACTCGGCGGCGCCGGCGGGATGACCAGGATCGCCATCGAAACGAAGGTCCTTGAAGGTAAGTCCTGGAACGTAGAGTTCCTTGGCCGGCGCCTGCCAGCGGACTGCATCCTCCGTCATAAACTGTACGTGATCAGGAAAGATCCGTCGCCGTCGGAATGACCGCATAAGCGCTTCACGATACCCCCACTTGTCGTCTGGAACCAACTCGGCGTCTGCGGTGACAAGCGCGCGAAGATACTCGCCCATCTCGATGTCGACTGGCGGACAGTAGTCGATAGCGCGGATACAGATGTCGAGGAACCGGCCAGCTACGTCGCAGGCTTCCTGTGCCAGCGCGCGAACCAACTCATCGCTGAGCCTCGCCTGGCCTGTGGCTCGTGGATCGAGACCGGCAATCCCAAACAACCGTTCCCCCTTGCGCCGTACAACTGTGATGAACGCCTCGAATACCGCTGAGACGAGTACCGAACCGAGTTGATGCGCCTCAAGCTCGGGATCGTAGCAGAGTGGACCCTCACCGGCGCCGGGCGGCGCGTCGGAATCAAACGGCGCGAGACCGGCCACGTCGATAGCCGATCGGAGGACAGCGGCTCGACCCGGTGTCGAGCGCGCATACCCGAACTCGCGCGCTATATCCGCAAGCAACGACCCTTGTGCGATGACGCCGCGCGATTCACGAATCGCCTGTTCCACAACACCCGGATAGCTGAAGTGCAGGAACAGCGCCACCAGATCCGAAAAGCCCTCATGAAACGCGGGTACGTCGGGATTCGTGGGTACCGCGAACGATGAGCGGAGTGCGTCGAGCAGTGCGTGCGTGGTCTCATGCGCAACGACGTCGTGCGACAGCGCCGTGAAGATGAGTCCGTTGCTTACCACGAAGCCGGCCGGCTTCGAGCCGGCCCTGAAATATCCGAACGACAGATCGCCGGCCTCGCGCGTGTAGCCGGCGTTGCGCTGACGCATGCCGAACGGGCGCACAATGAGCCGTGCACGTGCCTTCCCGTCGACCCGTTCAGACGCCCAGGAGATATCTCGACCGAGTGCGCGCCGAAATGCCGCATACGTGAGACTGCAGACGGCATACACCATCTGCAACGCAAATTGACCGTTGGCGGGCGATGGCGTGAGTCCACCGGACATCAACAAGTAGGGATCGTCGAGATCGAGGGGCGGCGCATCGAGAGACGCGGGTGCGCCGGTGGGATCGATCTCGAACAACGACCCGATCGGCCCCGGCTCCAAATCCTCGTACGGCACCCCTACGGTGGCCATGCCACCGACTCTGTGCGATACGGACGGATCCAAGGTATAAATCCTGAGCGGACGCAGGAGGGGCGCCCCGTGCGATCGCCGGTACGGGCGCGTCAGCGCCTGCCGTTCCACACGCGAGCTGATCTCGAACAGTGGTGATGCAGGGTCTGTCTTCTTGGCCATGGTCAAGAGACGATCGATATCGATTGGAGTGTGAGGACGTACGTTCTATGCCAGGCCGACTGAACGGGTACTGCCCTGTAGAGTATGTCGAACCTCACGGCTGGATGATGGACACCACGATCCGTATCGGCGTAGCCTCGACGATGCGCCACGTCACTGCCTGTTCGCGTTCGGTCGCAGGCAGCTCGATCACGATACCCTCCGCCGTCGAACGCCACCGTCCTGCCCGCGGCACGGGTCGATCGTCCGGGCCTCCCACAAACACCCGAGCGGCGCCTCCAGTCTGGAGTTCGAATCGTTCACGCGGGCGGCGCGCAAGCGGAATCTGGTCGGTTTCCGGACAAAAGACGGCCCCGGCCTCGGTGTCCTGCTCAAACACGTGGATCCACCTGATCCCACAGATCAAGGGCGGATCTACGTGTCTCTTCCCTGGCGAGAGGGCCATGACACAATCACCCTCCGGATGCAAGCGCCCCGCCGATCACAGGCGCGCGCTCATGGCGAGTAATCGAGCGCCTGCGCGGAATCTACTTCAGTCCGCTCCGACTCGTGTCGAGCGTCGCCCGCATTCGCACTGCCTGCTGGGTCGTCAGCATAAACATCGCCGCGTCGTTGGTATAGTCCATGTAATTGACGAACATATCGCCATTGGGCCCGTTACCGCAGGTGATCACCGGGAAGGTGGGCGTACCGAAGTTCGGGCCGGCGCAGTTCGGTGTGTCGGCGACCATATCCGACCCGCTGCAATCGGGAGTATCGCCCCAGATATGGCGCAGATTGAAATAGTGTCCGACCTCGTGCGTAGCCGTGCGTCCTTTGTTGAACGGGGCTTGCGCTGTCCCCATAGTGCCGAACGCTTGAAAGTTGATGACGACACCGTCCAATGATATCGGACCGCCGGGGAACTGCGCATAGCCGAGCAGCCCGCCGCTCAGGGCGCACACCCAGATGTTCAGGTGTGTCTTCGGAGTGATCGGCGCAATGCCGCCGGTCGAGGCCTTCTTGACTTTGTCGTCGTGCGTGAATGCAGCAACGCTGGTCTTCGTGCGCGTGACCTGGATAAGCTTGAACCGGATACGCGAATCGGCTACAAGGCTCTTCCATGGCGCCGGCACGCCGACCTTATCCGGATTAGTGGCTCGGAAATCCCGGTTGAGTACGGCTATCTGGCTCTTGATCTGTCCGCTCGAGATATTCTGTGCATCGGTATTATAGACGACGTGAACGATCGTCTTGACGGTGACAATGGGGGCAGTCTTGACATCGAATGCCAACCGATGCCGCTTATCTGTGACACCTTCAAGGCGCATCTGATTGGCGCGAAATGCCGGAAATGTCTCCAGCAACATCATGTGTGCGGCCATCGCGCCGCAACTACGACGAAGTTGAGCTTGTTTCTTTGCCATGTTGCCTCCTTGGTATCAGAGTGACGCTCTCTGCTCTCCGGTTGCCTCTATACGCCGCAGCTTCTGGCTCCCTCTCACCGTGTTGGAGGCTATCAGCGACTGAAGAGGAAGTCAAGACAAAGATACATATCCAAAATCAGCTCACAAGATGGTTCGACAGCATGCGCAGCCTCAATGCTTTCTCTCGGAAAACTGCTCTGCGCGCGTGCGTCCATCGGGTGTGTTCGCCGGAACCAGCGTCGCGTTTCCACATGCGGGGCATACCTTCCGGCGTGTTGACTGACGCCAGAGACTATAAAGCAGGCCTGGAATTACCAGTATCCAAAGTACAATTTCGATGACGAATGAGCCTTTAGTTCTTGATTGAGGCGTATCGGTTTGAGCACCGCAGGTTGTACAGATCAGAAGTTGCCCAGAGCGCTTTGACGATAAGAAGGCGCGCATGCCCAGTACAAAGATCGCCACGGCCAATAGCAGCGGGATCAACCACGTAAACGATTCCATCAGGGTAGTCCTCCCATGGATTAGATGACTCCGATAAAGCGCCATAGTCCTGATACGTCGGGTAGGGCTTGCAGGTCATGGCAGGTCCTCGACCCAGAGAAGCCGATGGCAGTACTGACTACGCTGGAGTGCCTGATAGAATTTCCGGTCGGCTGTCAGGAACGGCACGTCCAGCTTAAGAGCCAGGGCCAGGTATAAGCTGTCGTAGAGAGTTTGTCGCGTCAGGTGTGCCAGGTCGAAGGCTGCGAGGACCAATGGGTTGTCGGCGTGCCGACGTACCGGCGCCAGTCGGAAAACCTGCCAGATATCCTCAGCGTCCCGGTCGGTGACTTCGCCGCGACGGCGCTTTTTTGACAAAGCGTTGCCGACTGCCAGCGTGATAAAAGCAGGCGCATGGAGCTGAGCGCCCGCATGCTTGAGTCGGAGCGCCGACTCGCTGTGCGTCTCTGGGACGAACCATTTGACGATCACACTGGCATCGATGACATATGCGGTCAACGGTCTCGGTCCTCTCGGATCAGGGCGGCGCTGTCACTGAACGTCCGCCCGGTACGTGTGAGCTGATCCCGTATTCGGTCCACCGCCTTCCAGAAGTCCGTTGCCTCCTCTTCTGCGGCCTCTTCCAGGATCATCTTGACCTCCGCCTGCAGCGAGCGGCCTCGATTCGCAGCCCGCTTCTTGAGCCGCACTACAATCTTTTCGTCCAGATTTCTAACAAGAACCTGCGCCATGGTTTACCTCCCTTCAGCATATCCACAGTGAGCTAGCAGAATGCTATCACTCTTCCTACTTCGATGCAACAGTCTATTTCGCAACCTCGCACAGCATCTGCAGAATCTCTTTCTCGATCGTACGGATATCGGCCTCAATCTCTTCCAAGGACTGCGACGGTGGGTAGCGGTACCGGACACCTCTCAGGCCACAAGTATTTGAATCTCCTGAGGGCTCATTCCTCGCGGCGTACCGCGGGGTAGTTCATTGTGCGGCGGAACAGGAACGCTTTGTCGTCTCGCGCATCTGGGGAAGCTGGCGGGTGCGGATAGGGCTCTATATTCCGCCTATCCAAGATATTGCCTGCGAAGAATCACAACGCGACTTCAAGTGCATCGCCTACTTACGGCTCGATAGGTGTCCGGTACCTTTTTCATTTGCAGGGCTGTTGTCACCGCATCACGAACAATCAGGTAGGTTATGGGGGCGCGTCCGGTCAGCGCTGCGTTAGACCGCGCTCTCCGCGAGCGTGAGGACAAGGAGGGAAGCTTCAGTATCAGTCTCGAACGCCTGAATCGCTACGCGCTGACTTCGCAGGAAGTATAAGATGGCCTCCGTCCCAGCATTGCCCACCGCCAGCCAGATGACCTTGGGCGGAGCGCCGTGGACGAAACTGAGCTGCCGAAAGTCGTTGTCCTTGGAGACAATCGTGTAGCGATCGAGCCGCGCCCGCTCCCAGATTGCCCGGTCTGTTGCCCCCAGTAAGCCCAGCGTGCGGATATGAGAACTTCCTGGATGTTCCTTTTCGAGGGATCGGATGAGCCCCGGACTCAAGTTCTCGTCGAAGAGTAACTTCACGCCGCTGTAGAACTCGCGAGCCGACGTTCGCGGGCAGCCGCGAAGGCAAGACAAGCGCGGATGTCTTCTACTGTGAGGTCGGAGAAATCGGCCAGAATCTGGGTATCGGTCATCCCCCCGGCAAGGTATTCGAGGATGTCATACACGGTAATACGAGTGCCCTTGATGCAAGGCTTTCCGCTCCGCACCCCTGGAGTGATGGTAATGCGATCCTGCCAGCGCATGGTCATAAGTCTATCCCTCCTTCGCCGACGGCGCAAGCACCTCCGCTTTTACGTATCTGTCCTGGATGAGATATGCTGCCTTTCTCGATCTTGCCGTGTCGGCGCAGATCCGGCTTCTCAGCCGGTGTGCCCGCGAAGGCGATTGTGCTCGGCACTGTCCTGTTATGCTACCTGATAAATCGCCGGTCGAAAGGACGGCTTGGGGACGGGCTTTTTTGCCGCTCGTGCTGCCTTGAGCCAAGCTGCTTTCGCCTTCAGGACTTCCGCCAGCGCTTCGCTCGGGGTTTCGCCGAACGCGGAGCAGAACTTCAAGTCGGGGATATCAGCGATGTAGCCGCCGTCTTCATCGCTGTAGAAGATGTTAATATGGTAATCCTTCATTCGTGTTCACCTAATGTCAGATTATACCTTTCGACCAAGTGCAGCAACTGCTTAAGTTGGTATGGCTTTGCTTGACCACGAACCTCTTGTAAGTTCAGGAACTCCGGAACTCCCGAGTGCCGCAAGATGTGGGGACTTCCTTCTGTGTGATCGAACTGAAACCCAAGGGCACGAGCAAGCATAAGCGCATCACTGAATCGAACGTTTTTCCGGGAGGTGGAGATTCGTTTCAGTAGCTGCTGTGGTCTCATGCGCAGTTCGATTCTCGGCGCTCGGCTTCAGACCCTAATTCGGCGTAGAGTTCAAGGGCCTGGTCAGCCGGCATATCAATGTGATGATCAGCCAACACAGGCCGTAGGGCCTCTCAGATTCCGGACTCCCAATCGATCAACATACCGTAGTAATCAAAAGTCAGCACCTCACAATCGTCAAAGTTCAACTTTTGTTCTCCTGAATTACTACGTGGTTAGCTGGCCAACGATAAAGCTCAGCAGAGTGTTTCTTGGCGCGTTTGATCTTCAGTACAACGTGCCTGAGTCTTTCGTCGACAGACGCCATATCTGTGCTCGCTAGAGGTTTTCCTCGGCCCAACTATTATGTATGCTGATCAGCCTATCCCGACCAATCGTTTATTAAGCTAGGGCAGATGGTATAACCTTCTTGCGTAGTTAGCAACAAATTCTCATGAATCCTGACGACGGCAAACGCTGCACCTATGTCAGCCTATCCCGTTTTCCGACAGCAAGCCGCCCAACTATAATTAGACTGGTCTAGCCATCCTGGCTCGTGACCCATGCAAGAACTGCGGAGATTCGCCTGCTTTTTTAGGGACTTGTCAAGGTTCGCCATGACCTGCTGTGGACCGGCACACCTTGCTCTGAGATTTTCCCCTCACCCACGCCCTCCCCCCAAATGGGGGCGAGGGGAAAGGAGGCGGGAAGCCGTCTGCTCTTGACAGGGGTGGGGCGATTTGGTAACAGCTTACACGAGTAGGATGTGTAGTGCCTCCCATGCTGAGGGCTGAGCGGCTCGTTACAGTGATGAACTTGCGCAGAAATGAGGTAGACGATGCCGATCTATGAATACGCGTGTAGCAGTTGCAGGAAGCGAGTCAGCCTGTTGATCTGGAATATCCATAACTCACAGACACCTACCTGCCCTCGATGTGGGAGTCAGGAGCTAACGCGGCTGCTTTCCCGGTTTGCGGTGGTCAAGTCCGAAGAGAGCCGCCTCGAGAGGATGGCTGATCCCAGCAATTTTGGTGATCTTGATGAGAACGATCCGAAAAGTATCGCACGCTGGGCCAAGCGGATGGGAAAAGAGATGGGCGAGGATGTCGGCGAGGACTTCGATCAGATGATGGAGGAGGCTGCAGAGGAAGAGGGAACGGCCGGAGGAGAGGCGGCGGCCGAGGAGTAAGCGGCGGATACGCGCCCGGCCTTTCCGGACCGCGTTTCGCCTTGACAGTTGCGCGCTGTTTTGGATATAGTCGGCACGGATTAAAGGGACACATCAGCCTTATCACAACGTTAGAGGCGGCGATGAAAAAACGACATTTGTTAGCGCCGGGTCCGACTCCGGTCCTTCCGGAGGCGTTGCTGGCAATGGCCCGGCCGATCTTGTATCACCGTGGTCCGGAGTATGAAGTACTCCTCGCCTCCATCCGGGAGGGGCTCAAGTTCCTCTTCCAAACTAAAAATGAGGTCTTGATATTCACCTCATCCGGTACGGGTGGCATGGAAGGTGCCGTGGTGAACACGCTCTCGCCTGGCGACCGGACATTGGTCATCCGTGGCGGGAAGTTCGGCGAGCGATGGGGAGAGATCTGCGAGGCCTACGGCCTGCAGCCGTCCTATATCGACGTCGAATGGGGACGCGCCGTAGAGCCGAACCTTGTGGCAGCAGCCCTTGCAGCTGATCCCTCAATCAAGGCGGTGTTCACGACTCACAGTGAGAGCTCCACGGGCGTTCTGCACGATATTGAGGCAATTGCTCGAATCGTCAGAGAGACGCCAGCCATTCTCGTCGTCGATGCCATTACAAGCGTGGGGGTCGTGGACCTGCCAATGGATGCCTGGGGGGTAGACATCGTCGTGGGCGGTACGCAGAAGGCGCTGATGATCCCGCCGGGTCTCGCGTTGTGCGGGGTCTCCGATAAGGCCTGGGCTATGGTACAGCACGCACGCCTCCCGAAGTTCTACTTCAATTTTCTGGTCGAGCGGAAGAGCCTGGAGAAGAATCAGAACGGCTTCACCCCGGCGGTCTCGTTGGTCGTGGCGCTGGAGCAGTCTCTCGCCGCGATCAAGGCAGAGGGCCTTCCTGCGCTCTTTGCGCGGCATGACCGGCTTGCACGAGCGACTCGTGCCGGCGTAAGCGCGCTCGGCCTTGAATTGTTTACTGCGCAACCTACCCCAGCGCTGACGGCTATTCTCGCCCCACAAGGCATCGGGGCCGGCGCGATCGTAAAAAAGCTTCGAACGGCCCATGGGATTACGATCTCTGGTGGCCAGGCTCAGTTGAAGGGCAAGATCTTCCGTCTGGCTCACCTGGGATACGCTGATGAATCCGACGTCGTCGTCTGCATGGCGGCGCTGGAACGGACCCTTGCCGACCTCGGTTACCCGATGAAGCTTGGCGATGGGGTGCGGGCGGTCCAGGAAGTATTGAGCCAAGCGCAGTACTGAGAAAGAACGGCTGTTCACTGATGGTTGATCACTGCTTATGAGAGGGAAATAGATGCGAGTCCTTGTGACCGATGGTCTCTCGCCGCGCGGTATTGAGGTATTGCGCCAAGCTGAGGCGATCGAGATCGATGAGCAGCCCAAGTTAAGCCCCGAGGCGCTGCAGGAGTGTATCGATCAGTACGATGGCCTGATCGTTCGAAGCGCCACTAAGGTGACTGCACCGGTTCTACGCACCACACATCGACTCAAGGTGGTCGGGAGGGCAGGCGTCGGGGTAGACAATATCGACGTCGAAGCGGCGACGGCCCGCGGGATTCTGGTGATGAATGCCCCGAGCGGCAATACCCTGGCCACTGCCGAGCATACCTTTTCGCTTCTGCTGGCCCTCGCCAAGAATGTTCCACAGGCCACTGCCTCGATGAAGGGCGGCCGATGGGAAAAAAGTGCATTCGTCAGCGTCGAGGTGGGAGGCAAGACATTAGGAATCATTGGGTTGGGGCGGATCGGAGGCGAGGTGGCTCGACGCGCCAAAGGGTTCGCTATGCGCGTCATTGTGGCTGATCCTTTTGTCTCGGAGGATACTGCGACAGCGCTGGGGGTCGAGCTGGTAGGGCTTGCGGATCTGTTCCAACGATCGGACTTTATTACGATCCACACCCCCATTACCCCAGAGACATATCATCTCATCGATCGCGACGCCATTGCGCAAATGAAGACTGGGGTTCGGATTATCAACTGCGCACGGGGTGGAATCGTTGACGAAACAGCCCTATACGAGGCAATGAAGACCGGCAAGGTTGCCGGGGCGGCCTTGGACGTATTTGAACAGGAGCCTACCACCGATTCGTCGCTGCTGACCCTCAACCACTTCATCTGCACCCCGCACCTTGGTGCGGCGAGCGAGGAAGCACAGGAGAATGTCGCCGTCGAGATTGCCCAGCAGGTTGTCGAATACCTCCAGAAAGGGGTTATCAGGAACGCCGTCAATGCGCCTTCGATCGATCCGGCGCTGCACAAGATACTTCAGCCGTACCTCACCCTGTCCGAGAAACTGGGTCGCCTGACCTCTCAGCTTGCCGAAGGAGGGCTCCGTCAGATTCGGATCGACTATCGTGGCGATATCGCGGGTTATGATCCTGCGCCGCTCACAGCGTCCGTCGTCAAGGGGGCGCTGGATCCCTTCCTGGGGGATGAGGTCAACTACGTCAACGCCTTGGCCCTGGCGAAAGGACGCGGTATTCGGATCATTGAAAGTAAGGTGCTGGAGGAGGCTGACTACACGAGCCTCATCACCGTCTCTATTAAGGGCGACCGTGGCACAAGCGAAGTGGCGGGGACGCTCTTCAGCCGTCGAGAGCCCAGGGTCGTCCGGATCAACGAATTCCGCCTGGAAGCCATCCCCGAAGGGTATCTCCTGATCTTCTCTAACCTGGATGTCCCTGGGGTGATCGGGACGATCGGCACCCTGCTCGGAAGGAACCGGGTCAACATTGCCGGAATGCAGTTGGGACGAGAGCAGCCTGGCGGTCGGGCCTTATCAGTGGTCAATGTCGACAACCCGGTTCCCGCTCATGTGATCGACGAAATCCGGCGGATCCCCAACATCGTCTTCGTCAAGCTGGTGAAGGCCTAAGAGCAGCCATCAGTCCCTGTGGGACGATAACTTGTGCCCTGCACATAAGAACGCAGCGTGCTGCGTCCTTATGGCGGCTCATGGCTGATCGCTGATGAGCGACTTCGACTATTCCCCTAACACCGCCATCCCAAAAGGCGTTCGGGTCTTCCCACCGGAGGAGACCGCGTTGCGCCGTTGGGCTGAGCACCGGATCCTCACGGTCTTTGAGCGATGGGGATTCCAAGAGGTTACCACTCCGACATTTGAATACCTGGAGGTCTTCTCGAGCGACTCTAAGGAAGAGAGCGGAGAGAAGATCTTCAAGTTTGTCGACCGGCAAACCGGCCGTCTGTTGGCGCTGCGGTACGACCCGACCCCACAGGTCGCGCGTCTCGCAGCCACAACGCTTCGATATCGTCTTTTGCCGTTGCGCCTTTCGTATGTGACGAATATCTTTCGCTACGAGGCCCCGCAGGCTGGTCGGCAGCGTGAGCGTGTTCAGCTTGGCGTTGAATTAATTGGACTGGAGCGGCCTGAGGCCGATGCCGAGATGGTCGCAATGGTTGTGGAAAGCTGTCGCGCTCTCGGTCTGGAGCGTTTTCAGATCAATGTCGGTCAGATCGAGTACGTGCGGGGACTCGTCGATGCCCTGGAGCTTCCACCCGATCGACGCCGGGCACTTGTGTCGGCCATCGACAGGAAAGATACCCCAGAGCTTGAGCTGCTCCTGCATAATCTGGATGCAGACGATACATGTAAACAGGCTGTACTGGATCTCCCAACACTGTATGGGGGTAAAGAGATCCTGGCCAGAGCGCAGGAATTGGCGTCAAACCGGCGCTCACAGGAAGCTTTAAGAAATCTCGCCCAGGTCTATGAGGTGCTGGAACAGTACGGGCTGGCGGATCAGGTCATTATCGATCTTAGCGAAGTACGGGCTTTCGAATATCATACCGGCGTCACCTTTACGGCATTTGCACACGGCTTGGGATCAGAGATCTCACGTGGCGGCCGGTACGACAATCTAATCGGTAGATTTGGATATCCCTGCCCTGCGACCGGTTTCGCCTTTGAGCTGGATAAGGTCTTGGAGGCTGTGACTGCCGAAGGCCGACCGCCTCTTGCGACCGGCCAAAAATTTCTCGTTATCGACTTTAACCCCGATAAGCGGCATGCCCTTCGCATCGCGCGACTGTTGCGAGAACAGGGCTACTCAGCAGCGAGGGATATCATCACGCGGGATATGGAAGGCTCATGTGACTATGCGGCAGCGTCCGGGATAGGCCGAGTCATCGTACTGGGCTTATCGCATCTGCCACAGAACGAGTTGCTTATCAGGGATCTTACCTCTGGGACTGAGGAACGAGTCCCGATCGATCGGTTTTGCGACGAGGTCGAATGTGGAGAGCGGCGATGGCCAATGTAATCGTTATCGGTACGCAGTGGGGCGATGAGGGAAAGGGGAAGATTGTTGATCTCCTTTCGGAGTATTTTGATGCGGTGGCCCGGTACCAGGGGGGGACCAACGCCGGCCATACGGTCGTAGTGGGGGAGGAGAAGTTCGTCCTGCATCTGGTCCCATCCGGCGTACTGCGGAAAGGCAAGGTCTGCATCCTGGGGAACGGCGTCGTCATTGATCTGATCGCCCTGATCCAGGAAATGGATCAGCTCGGCAGACTGCACGTCAAAATCGAGGAAAACTTCTTTATCAGCAAAAATGCGCATCTGGTACTTCCCTACCATGCGATCCTGGATGCCGAACTGGAACGGCTCCGAGAGGGTCGACAGCTCGGGACTACACGACGAGGGATCGGTCCGGCCTATGTCGATAAGATGGCAAGAACAGGAATCCGAGTAGGCGATCTGGCCGACCGCGACCTCTTTATGGAGCGGCTCCGCAGCAACCTTGAAGAGAAACGATCCCAATTCCCCCAACATCAGGAGCTGCTGGAATTGGACTGCGAAAAGATGGCGGCGGAGCAACTTGAACAGTTCGAGCGTATCCGCGGCTTCGTCGTTGATAGCTCTCTCGCCATTTACGATCTGATAAAGGTCGGAAAGAGCGTTCTGTTCGAGGGAGCGCAGGGAACCCTCCTGGACGTCGATCTCGGAACCTACCCCTATGTCACATCATCGAACGCTACAGCCGGAGGCGCCTGTACCGGGACCGGGATAAGCCCGCTTTCGATCGACGGCGTCCTCGGCGTAACGAAGGCGTATACGACACGGGTCGGCGAGGGTCCGATGCCGACAGAGCTGACAGATACAATGGGCGAGATGCTGCAGACGCGCGGGAAGGAGTTCGGAGCCACAACGGGGCGACCGCGGCGCTGTGGCTGGTTCGATGCCGTAGCCGTCAGGTATAGCGCGAGAATCAACGGCCTCTCGGCCCTCGCCCTGATGAAGCTGGACGTCCTGGATACCTGTGACTCAATTCGAATCTGTACGAGCTACCGATGTCACGATACGATCCTTCGAGATTTCCCGAACGAGACCGGTCTGCTGCAAGCATGTGAGCCGATCTATGAAGAGATGCCGGGCTGGAACGAAAGCATTGCCGGCATCACCTCCTACAAGCATCTACCGGCCAACTGCCGCGCCTATATCGAACGAATTGAGGCGTTGATAGGGGTCAGGGCGGGGCTCATCTCCACAGGGCCCCAACGCGACCAGACGATCCTCCGTTCGACGCCGGCCCTGCGGCAGTGGGGATTGACACGCTAAGTCTTCCTCGAATGATCGCCCCATACATTCACTGCATACTGACCCGTTAGCTCAGTTGGCAGAGCTCCTGCCTTTTAAGCAGGGAGTCTCGGGTTCGAGTCCCGAACGGGTCACCATAATTTCAAATACTTAGCTCATTGAAGTCGAAAACAGTCATTGTGCGTGCTATCGTATTGATTTTACAGCCTCTGGTGCACATGCTCAGAAGGCTTAGCCGGACAGTAGTGGGTATAACTATTTAATTCATAACATCTTTCAATCCTTCACAATTATCGCCCATAGCGACTATTTTCCCCTCCGCCCTTCGGACGTCGATTTCTCCGCGCAACTCTCCATGTTTCAAACAAATAAAACCTTCACTCCCTCTTCCCAGATAGCTACAACACTCTTTACCAAGTCCAAGACCACAGATTCGCAATTGACTTTCAGAAATTTTCATTAATTTCTCCTTGGTGTGTCTACATAGCCAGGATCTAAAATGTTTACATCAGGATTAATAGCAATGGGAGCACAATCTTCAAAACTATAATGCTCCCTAAAAACTAGACAAGGCCATAAGGTGGACAAAGAGGCTGAGCCGGCGGTGCACAAGGAGACAGTATGAGCATGGGAATCAGGAAGCGTCACGACGCCGCCTTCAAGGCCAAGGTCACCCTTGAGGCGATCAAGGAAGAGCGCACGCTGGCCCAGTTGTCCAGCGACTATGGGGTGCATGCCAACCAGATCAGGCAGTGGCGAAAGCAGTTGCTGGAGCAACTGCCTACGGTCTTCTCGGAGAGGAAGAAGGCCGTGGAGCAGGCCCGCGAGGCGCACTAGGCCGAGCTGTACCAGCAGATCGGGCAGCTCAAGGTCGAGGTGGAGTGGTTGAAAAAAGTCACACCAGCTCCTCGGAGCGAGAAACGCGCGATGATCGAGTCAGGATCTGACATCCCGCTGAGACGCCAGTGTGAGTTGCTGGGCCTGCCGCATGCCTCGTGGGACTATCGAGAGAGGGAGCTGTCCAAGAGCAGTAACTGGTCGGTTCCAGAGCAACTCCGTGTTACACCGACGTTGTCGTGAGTACCGTCAGCAAGCATTACGGCGTGACGTTGAACTTCGATCAAGTCAGGATTGAGTGGATAGATAGCCACATCAACCGAAACCGGGAACGTATCCTCGCGGATGAGGACGAACTGGTGGCAACGATTAACGTTCTGGCGTCGTTCGTCGGTGAGGCCATCATCCGAACCTAAGGGGGTATCTGGATCGAGGAGAAGGGCGAATAGTGTGTACAGGTCAATGAGGCCATCTGAACCTGTCCGTTCGCCAAGGTACGAATATCGGTCCATCATGAACGTGCAGATCGGAGCATGGTGAACACGTAGACATCACCCGGGAAATCTGCGAACCTTGATCCCGCGAGTTGGTGTCAAGCGTAACTGCGACGTTGAAGCTGCAGAAAAAGCTTACTGATCGTGATGAATTGAGTCTCGATGCGGCGTGAGGCACCGCAAAGATCGCTCACCCTGTCTGGGAGGTGCAGATGGCCCGGTACAAAGAGTACTGTTACGTGCAGACCAAACTCCTGCCTATGTTCTTTGACCGCCAGATCCTGCCCGGCACCTTTAAGTAAACGCTCAACTACCTGTTTGACCACGAGTTCGATCTGTCGGCATTCGACGCACGCTACAGCAACGACGAGACGGGGCACCGGCCTACGACCCCGCGATTTTGCTGAAGATCATTCTATACGCGTATTCTCGAGGGGTGGTCTCGTCCAGCCAGATCGAGCGGCTATGCCTGAGAACGTGGTGGTGATGGCGCTGTCGAAGGGCGGCCAGGCTGTCGTAATCGGGATGCTGGTTGGCCCCCACAGGATCCGCAGGGGATCTCCTTGTAGGTCGCACGCTCGATCTAGCGCGAGGACGGCTTACCCATGCAGTAGGCGTACACCAGCAGCTTTACCATCATCGCCGGGTGGTGCGGACTTTTCGGTGCCCATAACTATGGACAATTAGATGCCCCTTGGCACCACATCGCTGACGAACAGCGCCAGCGGCCTCTGGGAAGCCAGTTACGCAGGGCTGGGGGCAACAGGAACAACTGGTCGGGGTTGTGTCTTGAGTGTTTTCATACGCTCAGCATAGCGCCGACAGCCCGCGTATCCAGTGCGCATACTGTGTGTCGCGCGCTTTTTCTCCGACAGACTCCTAGCCCAAGTTAGTAAGGCTGCTGCGCGGTGCATCTTTGCACCGGCATTGTCCCCACCGGACGCCCGTAAGCATCAAAGACGGGGCTCCGCTCAACCCAGCACACCGGTGGAGGTGGCTGGTAGTATACCGGCTGCTGGTAGACGACTGGCTGGTAGTACACTGGCCGTTGCCATCCACCAAAAATTGTATCAACGACAGCCACCCCCCCAGCGACCGCCAACGTGCCGAGGAAGAGATCCCCCGCACTAAAGCCATCATGATGATGACCGCCACCGTGTCGGCCATAACCGTGCCGCCCACCGGCATGCCGCCCACCGCTGGCAAAAGCTGTACCGGTGCCAACAGCAACGAATAGCATGACTACGACTAAGATAGTTGCTAATTTCTTCATGGCAGCACCATCCCTCCCCAGTGCGGTATAACGCACGCACCGAAATGAACTGCTCACGTTACTTCGTCCTCATCACCGTTGGCCTACACCAAAGATGTTGCTTTTCGACACGTTCAAGTTCAACGCGGCATAGGAAATCGACGTCAGCGTCAAGAGTAGACTGGCGATTCCATCAACCGTGAACAGACGTTTCATTTCGAATCACCTCTTCCGTTTCTGTAACTCATTACCCTCATGCCCTTGATCGTTAGTCATGATCTACTTCTTCCATTGTGCAGGAGCAGTGCCAAGATTCGAATTTGCTCATACATAATTCTCCTCAAGAGATCTCGCGAGTTAGTAGCCATCCCTGCCAGAGCCAGGCGTGGAAGGAGGGGCCACACCATGCCATTCACCCGTTTTGGGACGTGATCTATTCCAATTGGGGTAGCCCTGAGTGAGGAGTTTCGCAAGAAAAGAGGGGGACAACCCCGGCGTCACAGGCGTACATAAACTTTCATCACGGTGTTTCGCCATCAAGATTTACTCTCATCTATTTGAATGACATCGTAGTTCTCCTCCTCACCGCACTGCTCTCTGCGCCAGCTAGGTTTTGGCAATACTGCCCGTCATCTCTCCAGCCATCCATGCAGCCTAAGAAATGCGAGATCGCGCGATGAGTGAAAGGCCGCCCCGATGACCCCTCTCGCACGTTCCCAATTTTTAATAGGCGGCTCTTCTATCGCAGGTGAATGCAGTTCCGGATACTGCACGTTTCGTCAAACAGGCACAACGGCCGCTGTGAATGATCGTTCACGACTTTAGGCTCGTTGGCCCACCTTCCCTGCTGCGATCGGGACTGACCCCGTCGCAGCGATTCCCTCTCATGAAAGGAGATTGACATGTCTCCACGTTCACGCATCCTGCACCTTCCCTCCGCTATGGGCACTCGGACCTGTAGCCGCTGGGCCTGTCTGTAGCGGATTCTAGGCAGCGGGGCTAACACACTGATAGTCACAGCACACAGCGCCGGGGGCCTCCGCGAGGGGGCTCCCGGTCCATACATTCCCTGCCAGCGGCAACCGAGGCAAACAAGGGGGGGACTGAATCGAGATCGCTCACTGTAGAGCATTGTAGCGGCCCACATGTACAAAGGAGAGCGAGGTGACGGCGTGGATGATGAAAGCGTGTGCGTCCTCTTGACACCCCTGAGAGCGTGTAGCATATTAAGTACAATACACGCTTCTAAAGAAAGGGGGCTATCGATGCGACCGAGAGAGGTGATCCCGATTTCCGAGTTGAGAAAGCGGCAGGCAGAGGTCTTAGCGACGTTAGAGCAAGGCCCGACGATCCTTACCCAACATGGTAAAGGTGCGGCGGTCCTGCTGAGCCTGGACGCCTACAACCGGCTGTTGGACGAACTGGAGGACTTGCAGGACGCGCTGGACGCCTTCGAGGCTCGGCAAGCGCCGGATGAGCGCGTCAGTCTTGATGCCTATCTCTCCAAGCGGACCTCCCGTGCATCGGCTGCTGCTCGGTCCTAAAGCACAGCGGGACCTGGACCGGCTTACGGGTGAGACGTGGGCGAGGATCAAGGAAGCGCTGGCGAAGTTGGCCCACACCCAGAGGCCGAAGGGATGCGTGAAGCTCCATACTGGAGCCTGGCGGGTTCAGGTTGGGGATTTCCGGGTGCTCTATGACGTTGACGACAAGGCGCGTACGGTGGAGGTCTTGAGGGTCAAGCATTGACGGGAGAGCTACCGGGGGCTGTAGAGGAGAAATACGCGAAATGATCGAGAAGCGTATTCCTCGGTTGCAGACTGACCAAGCGGCGGCGGTGTACTGGGAGAAACAGAGCTTCGCCGATGTGGCCGAGGACACAACGGAGGCCAGCATCCGCTTCGTTAAGCGTCCGAAGCGAGCGATTGCGCTTCGATTAAACCCGGACGATGTAGCGAAGATCGAGACCCTGGCAGCGGCCAAGGGGTTGAACTATACGGCCTTGCTCCGCATGTGGATTAAAGAACATCTGGCCGCGTAGGCGGATGGGGAAGGCGCATGGCGGACGATGAATCGACACAACGAACACGGTGGCGCGGGAACTGGAAGCGAGGGCTGTTCCGTATCTGGGTGGTGTGTGCGGTGGGTTGGGGAGAAGCGAAGTACTGGTGGGCCTACGCTCACGATCCCCTTGCTGGTTGGGTTAGGTATGAGGACCTACCGCACCTGACGCCTGGCGGTACAGAAGATGGTCAGCGAGGCCGCCGAATGCCAGCATCTCGAAGTCGGCCAAACCACCCATTGTGGGGATGGGCCGTCGATACTGTCGGCATGTGTCAGTCAGAATCGTCTTGACCGGTTGGGCTAACGATAGGATATTATGAATAAATTCGCCATTGGAGCGTGGAGTTGTTCTGAGAGAGAAGCTGCCGGTTTCGGAGGTTTCAGCCATGAGCAAAGTTGAGTTGATCGAAAAACAGATCAAGACACTGTCGGCAAAAGAGGTCGCGAAGCTTCGGGAGTGGTTTCTTGAATTCGACTGGATGCTTTGGGATCAACAGGTCGAGCGCGACGTTGCAGCCGGGAAACTCAATGGCTTGGCGGACAAGGCGCTTCGGGATCACGCGGCCGGAAAGACGACTCCCCTTTGAACCATCATGCGTCCCCGGACTTCTGGGCCTGCTACCGGTCTTTGCCGGAGGATATCAGGAAACTTGCGGATCAAGCCTACGAACACCTTAAACAAGATCCGCAGTATCCATCGCTGCGTTTCAAGAAGGTCGAGCGCTTGAAGTTGCTTGGCTAACCCATGGCAGCGCAACCCTACAACGCTCATCATGCCGTCACCTTCCCCGCGAAGGAGATCGTCAGATCGAGGTGCCGGAGCGTCGTATGTTTGTATCGAATCCCAGACGGGCACCGTCCAACTATGAGCAAGGTATGACCAGAAGCGTACTCGTCTTCGTCGGTGTGGTGCTGGGTATAGCCTTCATGATGGGGTGCGCGAAGATCGATGTCCATCTCAAAACCGTCAATGTACGCTCATCGACTATCTACTGTCTCTTCGATCCATCCTGTACAGTGACCGTCACCAACAGTAGCACTACTCCCATCCCGATAAAGGCAGGGGGCACGGCTTTTCTCGAGTCCCGCACCTTCGTAGGTAAGCCTGGTACGCCGGCGAGCGGTCTGTATGGCTATGAGTATCGGATTGATCTCTCGAAGGCTGTTGAGACCATGGTTGATGTCGGGGGGGTAGCAACCAAACAGATACCGTGTCTGCTGTCGATGACGCTTGAGGTCGGTCCCATCATCGAGACCCTCGATTACGATGGCGATGGGAAGGCTGGGGATCTGATTTATGTCGTGACGAGCGGTGGTCCGGGAAGGATAGGTCTCGAACACATACACGGGTGGAGCAACAACATCGTACTGGACTTCGACTCCCCCATCTGCGTCGGGGCATCCGGTGGTACAGGCAACAGCACCTACTTCGTTGGCTTTGTCTCTGCGCACCCGCCGAGGTCCGTCACGGCAACCGTCAAGGAGACGGCCGGCTTAACCGAGAAGTCGACAAAAATCGAGAATCTTCCCCGATACGACGTACTGGTCCACGCACCTCAGATCAGATAGGTGCGACGCACGAGCGATTCGCGACGGAAGCCTTTGAGCCCAAACATTGCAGTTAAAAAAGCATCGTTTTGTCCGTGACCCTTTGGTATCGTGGGGCTTGCTCACCAACCACCGACACAAAGGAGGGACAAAACGATGCAGACACAGGTTACCCCGTTGAATGGCTCCAAGGCAATCGGAATCACCTTCACTGATAAACCCATAACGGCCTTTGGGGGCTTGGCGCTCTTCGTCGCGTTCGCCGAGCGGATCGGGCTGGCCGGCAAGCTTGCGGAGGCGCTCCCCTTCGTCCTCACCTCGCCCAACGCGACCCCGTCTCATCACATCGTCCTCGCGTTCCTCGCGGGCGTCCTGGCCGGAGCACGCCGCTTCGCTGTCAGCGGGCATGCAATAATCCCTACCTGTGGGCATTGAAAATTCCCTACCCTCCATCGCCCTCCCAACAAGGAGGAAGAAGGATGATCGACCTGAGGACCACCTGTAGTACCCTCCCGGCTACACCCTCTAGCCAGG
>ORJL010223223.1_pt1 | contig 143476 bp, 102 predicted proteins | sample 1779941 | NCBI WGS metagenome assembly ORJL01 (sample SAMEA104232317, study PRJEB22302) | groundwater metagenome | biome: forest; feature: aquifer; material: groundwater | place: USA | collected 2011-08-07 | depth 5.8 m | reverse complement strand
TGCTGTAACTCACGTTGAGCCATTGGACCGCGCGGCTCAGATTGGGTTCGGTCAACGCCAAGAGCAGGTGATAATGATTATCCATGAGCACAAAACAGTGCAGGCGGACGCGGAACCGCTGAACTGTTTCGGCCAATAACTCCAGAAAGTGATGCCGATCCGCATCGTCCTGAAAGATCCGCTTCCGCTCATTGCCGCGTGCGGTGACATGGTGCCACCCGCCCGGCCTCTCGATGCGCAATGGTCTGGCCATGGGGCGGCATCCTGCTTGACGGCATGCCCAATTGTCAAATGGTAAGATGTGACCCTTACGCTATTCTGAGCAAATCCATTTGAAACCGAACGCCGCCGCTTCTCCTCTCGCGATCGTCAGGCGACGCTTGAGCAAATCAACTGGATGGCACTCGCGATAGAGGAGCTGCAGCGAAAGATCACGTCTGGTTGAGAGTAAGCCGGTAGGTTTCCAGAATTGCCACCGCCTTGAAATTCGCAGTAGTTCGAGTCTTCACGAGATACAAATTTACGCCCCTCTTGATGGCGCAATGGCAACTCCAATTTTGTTCACAGCCGCGACCATCATGGGTCCGCCAGAAAGTCCGCGTCACTGGCCTTGTTCCATAAGTCGGCGTGCGGCTCGTTATCGTAATTCCAACGACGGCGAGCTTCGTCGGAAGGCTCATAGAATTTCTGCCACTTCACTGCTTCCACATGTCCGTCCACAAAGAGCAGGTTGAACCGACCTCCATGCCGTTTCTTTTCGTCCAAGTGGTATGCCTTTCGACCGATTCGGTCGGGCGTCAAAACCTCGTCACCGAAAAGCCATCGAGTCCCATCGGCTCGCACGCCGCTCCAAAGATTCGCGTCGCCAAGCGCGATCATGTCGCTGGGCGCTTTGATTAAAGACTCTACCCGGGGAGCATCATTCAGGCCCAACGAGGATATGGAGTAACCGCCCATGCTCCATTTGCATGCCTTGCCCAGGGTAGTGTTCTCGACCTTTTCGGAGCCTGAGGAATTGTAGGCGTAACTGCCACGAATACCTCCGAAGCTGTTTTTCACCATTCCTCCTTCCCGCGTATAGCCCTTATAAGCAGGGCAGAGAAAGATCGCATTGGTCCATTTGCTCCCGACATATCCTTCCAAAAAATTGTACCAATACCGCAGAGGAATTGCGTCCGTCGTGTAGAACGGATAAGCACCGGTGTCATCGGCATACATCCGCAGCGCCAAGCCCAGTTGCCGCACATTGCTTTTGCACTTTGCCGACTGGGCGGAGCTTTTGGCTTGAGAAAGCGCCGGCAAAAGCAGGGCGGCCAAGAGCGCGATGATAGCAATGACCACTAGCAGTTCCATCAGGGTGAACGCAAGCCAGCCGAGCGGCTTTGGTCGTTTCCTGGCAGTGATTTCCTTTTTCATCGACCAATCTGGCAACATACGAGATCGGTTTTGAGGGGCGAGCCAAAAAAACGTCTGGTGGAGAGTGAAGGTTCTGCCGGTAAGGCGAAGGGTCACATCTTACAATTCAACAATCTGGCAATGCGTTTCATCGAGGCCTGCTCGGTGGCGTGGGAAGATAAGCAGTGAAGTCGTTCCAACATCCCTGTCAAGGCGCCAAAGGACCCTCCGCCGCGGGCGCTGCTGCGGAGTGCGATGTCTGGGCTTTGAAAAGGATGGTCAGAGCTTTGACCGCCAATTCCAGGAGAAGGAACGGTTTTGCAATCAGCTCGGTTCCGCCACTCAAAACTGACTGCGCGCGAGCTTGAAAATTGGATTGGGTGGTCACAAACACCACCGGCGTCGTCCGGTGCAACGGCAAAGCCCGGACGCGCCGACACAATTCAAAGCCGTCCATGCCTGGCATCTCCACATCCAGAAACAGCAGGTCAATTCGATTTTGCTCGAGGACTTTGAGCGCCAGTTCAGGACTATCCAGGGAAAGGGCGGGGAGATTGGCTTTGCCGAGCGCGCTGGACAGGGCCTGGCGAGCCATCGGTTCATCATCCACTGCCACGATGAGAATCGAGCGCAGGAAGCTGTCGTCCAGCAATGACGCTTCATCGAACAACAAATTCACGCAATCCACGGCCTGGGCAACTGTTCGCAAAGTGGAGGGCGTGATCTGCTTTGGCCGCTGATGCAACTCCTTGAGCAACGCTTCCAACGCTCCCGCCACGTGGGCGATCCCGCTGAACCCCGCAATCCCTGAGTAACCTGCCAGGAAATGAATCGACCGGTAGAGGTCGAGCAACAGCGTCAATTGCGCCGCCGGGTCCGAACTTTTGATCAAGGCATGCATCCGGTCGCGCACATCGGTTTGGATCTGCGGAGCCCGTTTTTGCAAATCGCCATAAATATCCGCGGGCGCTTTGCCGGCGGCGAATTTCATCGAAGCCAGGATTGTTTCGGTGGTGTCCGCGGCGGGCGAGACGCCGGGCACTGCCGGTGCTCCCGCAGCTGCCGTCGGCTCGCGAGGCGGCGCCACCGGCGCATTCAGTAATTTCTCCAGGATCTCCAAAACAACGTTGGGCGAGCAATTGGTCTTGGCCACGCACTTATTTGCTCCGGCCCGCCACGCCTCACGCGTCAACTCCGAAACGTAATTATTAGAGAGGACAATGATCGGCAGCGACTTGAATTCCGGCTGCGCCCGAATGTGTTTGATGATCTCGACCCCGTTGACCTTCGGCAGCATCAAATCCAGCTGCACCAAGTCCGGCTTGAACTTTGCCAGCATTTGCAGCCCCTCTTCTCCATCCAACGCCGTGGCCACTTCATAGCCTGCTTGCTCGAACTTGTTCCGGTAAATGTTGCTGACGACTTTGTCATCTTCAACGATCAGTATTTTTTTCATGGAGATGAGGGGCTGGATGGCGGCTGAGATGCGCCTGGATATTGGGCGAAAAAGCGGCGAATGGAGGCGAGTCCCCGGCCGGCTTGGGCAAAGTACTCACAAGCTTTCCCAGGATCGATCTCCTGGGCCCGCGCCTCGAGTTCACGCAATGGCGCGACGATCGCCGTCATTCCGCAGGTCAAACTGGAACCTCCCAGTTTGTGAGCCAGCCGATGCACGTCCTCCGGCGAACCCGAGTGAATGGCCGTGCCGAGGCTGCCCATCAATTCATCGGCCTGAGCACAGTACGCGTCGATCAACTGCCGAAGGTCCTCGGGGTTTCCATCCGTCAATTCACGCAGCCGCTCGACATCCACGGGCGGTTCTTCGGTGGCGCCAGGCAGCTCGGTCGCAGCTGCGGCGGCCGCGTCCGCTTGTTCGCTGGCAGACGGTCCCGGCTTCGCCGCCGACGCGGCGTACCGCTCCAAAGCCTGCTGGAGATCCCGCGCCCGAACCGGCTTGGAAAGGTAATCGTTCATGCCTGCTTCCAGGCATTTTTCCCGATCTCCTTTCATCGCGTGCGCCGTCATGGCGATGATGTGAACCGGCTTGCTCCCCTTCGCCCGCTCGCGTTTGCGAATCTCCTCCGTGGCCGCGTAGCCGTCCAATTCGGGCATTTGGCAATCCATGAAAATAACGTCATAGGAAGCGCGCTCCGTGGCCGCGAGAACTTCCAGCCCGTTGCCGACTGCATCCGCCACATAGCCGAGTTTGCGTAATTGGCCGAGGGCCACCGTCTGATTGATGGAATTATCCTCCGCCAGGAGAATGCGCAGATTTCGCAACTCCGAAAGCACGGTCGAAGCGGCTCCGGCCGCGGCAGCGCATGGCATTCGTGTTCGGCCCACCAGGCCGGCCAGGCAAGCGTGCAGCCGCGATTGGCGGACCGGTTTGACGAGGTACGCTTCGATCCCGGCGCTGGCGAGCTCCGCCGCCGCAAAGCGACGCCCGAGCGAACTGAGCATGACCAGGCGAATCTGCGCCGTAGCCGGATTATCTTTGATGGCCCGCGCGAGGGTGAGCCCATCCATTTCGGGCATTTGCAAATCGAGAATGGCGAAGTGAAAGGGATCGGCCCCGGAGGTCTCCAGGGTTTGGAGAGCTTCGCTTCCCGATTTGGCGCTGTTGCTGCGCATCTTCCAGGCCCGGACCTGGTGCTCCACGATCTGCCGATTCGTCGAATTATCGTCCACGATCAGCACCCGCAATCCTGCCAGCGCTCCTTGCTCGGTCGGCGGCGGTACTGCGCCCTCGGCTTGCTTCTCCAAGCTCACCGTGAACCAGAAGGTCGAACCTTGGCCCGGGTCGCTCTCGACTCCGATTCGGCCGCCCATCAGATCCACGAGCTGCTTGGAGATCGCGAGGCCAAGACCGGTGCCCCCATATTTCCTGCTTGTCGAAGTGTCGGCCTGGGTAAAAGCTTCAAACAATTGCCCCTGGGCCTCGCGGGAAAGGCCGATGCCGGTGTCTTTCACGCAGAAACGCAAGCGCGCTTGCGCGTCGGTTTCCTCCACCACCGAAACGTCGACCACCACTTCGCCTTTTTCCGTGAACTTGATGGCATTGCCTACGAGGTTTGTGAGAATCTGCCGAACCCGGCCCGGGTCGCCGCGCAAGGCGCAAGGCACCGTCGGCGGCATCAGGCCGGCCAACTCCAACCCTTTCGAGTGGGCTCGCTCGGCCAGGAGCTCGAGGGTCTCCTCGACCACCTCCCGCAGGTTGAAATCAAGAATTTCTAAGCTGAGCTTCTTCGCTTCGATTTTCGAGAAATCCAGAATGTCATTGATCAGGGTCAGCAATGATTCACCGCAGCCGCGCACGGCCGATGCATAATCGCGCTGTTGCGCTGTCAATTCCGTGTCGAGGAGAAGGTTCGTCATCCCGATCACTCCATTCATCGGCGTTCGGATCTCATGGCTCATGTTGGCCAGGAACTCCGCCTTTGCCCGAGCCGAGGCCAAGGCCGCATCCCGCGCCTGGGCCAGTTGCACTTGGCTATCCCGCAAGGCCTGCTCGGCCAGCTTGCGTTCTGTGACGTCGCGCACCATCGCCGTAAAGACCCGGCTGTTGCCAATCCGAGCCTCGGCGGCGGAAATCTCCATGGGAAAAACGGTGCCGTCCTTGCGTCTGCCCGCGACTTCGCGGCGGGATCCAATCACCGTTTTAATCCCGGTCAGCAGGTACTTCTGGAGATAGCCGTCGTGCTCGTCGCTAAACGGCGGCGGCATCAGCATCTTGACATTTCGCCCGATCACCTCTTCCGCGTCATAGCGGAAAATCTGCAACGCGGCGCGGTTGAGCGATTCGATTATCCCATGGATATCAATCGTGATCACTCCATCGGCAGCCGTTTCGAGGATGGCCACCGTCCGCGCCTCGCGTTCGCGCAAGGCTTCTTCGGCCCATTTGCGTTGAATTCCTTGGCCGATCCCGTCCGCGGTTGAGGCCAGCGCAACGCCAACAGCGTCGCTCAACCCCGTTCTCGAAAACAATGCCATCACTCCCACTACCCGGCCTTCCACAATCAGAGGATGACCAGCAAAAGCCACCATTCCTTCGCGGCGCGCCCATTCCTTGTCGCTCACGCGCGCATCGTGGAGAACGTCATTGGTGAGATGCGGCCGGCGTTCCTGGGCAATCATCCCAATCTTGAGCTGGCCGACTGGCACACGGCTGTGCCCGCCATTGCGGTGCGTGTAAAGGCCGGCGCTGGCCTGCAGCTCCAGGACTGCCTCCCGCTCGTTCAACGTCCAAATCCTCCCAAAAGCCGCTCCCAAATGATCGACCATGGCTTGGCAACATTGCTGCAGCATGGTGTTCAATTCCGGATTATTGGCCAACGAATGGCTGATCGCGGCGCCGAACGCAGCCAGTCGCATCTGCTCGGCTTGTGCCGCTTGCATCCGCTTGCGCTCCGTGATGTCTGCGGCAATCCCGAGGTAGCCGGTCGGATTCCCGGCCGCGTCCCGGAGGGCCGTCACGTCCAGGAGCACCGGAAACCGGGTCCCATCCTTTCGCACGTAAGTCCACTCATTCTCATCCGGTTGTCCCCGCGTGGCCTTCGCTACAAACACGCCGAAACCCGGTTCGACCCGCTCGCCCAATTCCTGGCTCAATTGCTCCGCGCGAACAGCCACTTCCTCGGCCACGTGAAGCATCGATGCCTCCCGCCTTCCCACCAGCTCCTCCGCCCGGTAACCCAGCATCCGTTCCGCCGCGGCGTTAAAGGTCGTAATCAGACCGTCAGCATTCGTGGAAATCACCGAGTAACTGGCGCAATTCAGGATCGCACTCTGCAACGAGTTGACCGTCTGCAGCTCCGATTCCATTCGCCGGCGCACCCCCAATTCTCGGCGGATGAAATGATATACCAGCGAGAGCATCAGCAGAATCGACCCGGACAAGACGGCAAAGCTCAGGATTGTGCTCCGCGCACTGGCGAGCGTCTGCTTCCTCCGTTCTCCTAGCAGCCGATGTTCGTCACGATTCATCTCCTCGATCGCATGGCGGACCGCGTCCATTTCCTTCTTTCCCGTCCGCGTCAGGATTTGGGCTCGTGCGGCTTCGAACCCCTGCGACCTCAAAGTTCCGAGCACCTCACGCATTGTCTCCAGCCGCTTCATCACCACCTGCTCCAACGTAGCCAGATGTTGTTTCTGCCCGGGATTGTCGCTGACTAGCACCTTCAAAGTCTGTAAGTGGCTGGTCAGCTCGCGGGCGGCTTCCTGGTACGGCTCCAGGAAATCCTCCCCTTGCGTCATAAGGTAACCCCGTTGCCCCGCCTCGGCCCCGCTCAATTGCGCCAGCACACCCCCCAGCTCCGCCAGCACTTCCTCCGAACGCGCGACCAGGGCTTCGTCACGGACCAGGTTTCGGGTCCGTTCAAACGCCATCAGGCCCACGACGACGAGAACCCCTAGCGCGCACGCAAGCGCCGCCAGCACTTTCGCTTCGAGCGACAGGTGTGCCTTTGTGCTCGGCCTGGCCATTCGCGCTGAGAGTATCGGCCATCGGGGAAAAGTCGAGTCTCAGGCCCTCTCAGGGGAAAACAACCTATATTTCAACCGTCCTCCGAGTCGCTTATCCGCTCGGGATTATCCTTATTTTTTACCTAATGACGCATTAACCTGAACCGCCGCAACGGCGCGATCGCTCCAGCGCGAAACATGCCCACGCCAGTGCATTTGGTGGACATTGTAGTCCGATCGCGACACTTTTGAACGCTATGAATGATCAATCAATCCTCCCGATATGGACATTAGGATCGAGTTTGGCTGCCGCCGTTTTGATGTGCGGATGCAGTTCAACTCAGGAAAACCGCAGCGCAGATTCCGCAGACGTTCACAGAAATCAGCAAGATACGACACTCGTGGCCGCGCCGCTGCCTGCGGGAGTTACGCTGCACAAGGACAAGGATATTGAAGGGGTCTGGCTCGCCCCGGGCTTTAACGTCACTGGTTACGATGCGGTGTATATCGACGCCGTTAAATTCGCGGCCATCGAGCGATCGAATGAAACCGAAATGAGAACCATGGCGACCGGCTTTCTACGCGATCGACTCGTTGAAGCTCTCGAGAAAACCAGGCTGTTCCGGAAAGTCACGACTCGGGTGGAGGATCTCCAACCGAATGCTCGAAGCCTGGCCTTGCAGAATACGATTATCGAATACGAGAAAGGAGGCGGCGGCGCGCGATATTTCGCCGGGGTCTTTGGCGGTGGTCAACCCGTGATCCGGGTGCGGGGCTTTGTATTGGATGGCCAAAAGACCGTCGGTGCCTATGAAATCCGGCGGAGCGGCGAATCAGCGGGGGCGCGCATGGGTGGGGTCTTCATGAGCGATGAGGAAATCCAGCGAAATGATATTGTCGATCTGGCGAACGACCTGGCGGAATTTTTCAAACGCACGGCCAATAAGCAGTGAAGTCCAGCACCACCAGCTTGTGACCGCCGAGCAAGGCTGCGGCTTTGACTCTTTCCGCAATCCATCTCGACGCTCGCGCCGCGGCTGGCGACAATGATCACCATTCCGTCATTGCGCCGGACGCGACGGTTCGAGCGATTCCGCCTCCTAGGGTCACCCATTAGGTTCTTTGCTCGATGGGCATGGGAGACTTACAAGCTCGTTTTCAGGAATGGCCGGCACTGGCGGTGACGTGGTCCGTTTGAACGTCTCCGATTGCCTTGCGCCGGGACTTTCGCGATAGTCTCCGTTGATGATCCCTGAGCTATGCCAAGATATTCGACGTGTGCTTTCGCGGACACGGTTGTGCGAACCGGCGTGCTGACGGCCGCAACTCTCCGCAACCCAAATCCTTGATTAATTCATCCTCTTCCTCCGTCTAAACCCGCAATGGCCAGTCCGGCGCCAATCCATGCCCGCGTTCGCGTCGAGGGAAGATTCTTTCGTCTCGGCGAAAAAAAGTTCTTTCCCAAAGGGGTGACGTACGGGCCATTTCCGCCCAACGAACAGGGCGACCCGTTTGCGGCCCCGGAACAAACCATTCGCGATTTCGCGCTGATTCGGGAGCTCGGCGCGAACCTGCTCCGCGTTTACGCGATTCCTCCGGCCTGGTTCCTGGATATGGCGCTCGAAAACGATCTGCGGCTGCTCATTGATGTTCCGTGGAACAAGCACACCTGTTTTCTGGACCAAGCCGCTTCCCGCGCGGAGGTGGCCAGTTTCGTCCGGCAAGCGGCGTCACGTTGCGCCTCGCATGCCGCCGTGTTTGCCCTCAGCGTGGTGAATGAGATCCCGCCCGATATCGTCCGCTGGAGCGGCCCGGCCGCGGTCGCCGATTTCATCGATGAGCTGGTCGATGTCGTCAAACAGCGGGATGCGGATTGCCTTTGCACGTTTGGCAATTATCCGCCGACGGAATTCCTGCGTCCGCAAAGCGTCGATTTTCTCTGCTTCAACGTTTACCTGCACAATCGAAAAGCGTTCGAAAGTTATTTGGCGCGGCTGCAAATGATTTCGGATGCGAAACCGCTCATGCTCGGCGAATTTGGGATCGACTCGCTCCGCGAAGGTGAGGAGAGGAAATGCCAGATTCTCGGTTGGAAGATCGAGGCCAGCTTTCGCGGAGGATTGGCCGGGGCCATCGTTTACAGTTTTACCGACGAATGGTTCATGGGCGGCGAACTGGTGCGCGATTGGGCTTTTGGTTTGACCACGGCCAATCGCCAGCCGAAAGCGTCGTTTAGCGCGGTCCAGCGCTTGTTCCGGGTCGCGCCGTACTTTCCGCTTGAACGGTACCCGATGGTTTCGATCATCGTGGCCGTTTACAATGGCGCACGCACGCTTCAGCTTTGTCTCGAATCGCTGGCTCGGCTGAATTATCCGGCCTACGAAGTGATCCTGGTGGATGACGGATCGACCGATGAGACGCCCAAAATCGCCGGGCAATTTCCTTCCATTCGGTACATTCGGCATCCGCAAAATCTCGGATTGTCCGCCGCGCGCAATTCCGGCATCGAAGCGGGCCGCGGCGAAATCGTCGCGTTCACCGACTCGGACTGCCGGGCGGACGAAGACTGGCTTTATTATTTGGTTGGGGATCTGTTGAAGGATGAATTTGCTGGAATTGGCGGACCGAACTTGCTGCCGCCGGAAGATTCGTGGGTCGCGGCGGCGGTGATGGTTTCGCCGGGCGGTCCGGCCCACGTCATGTTGACCGACCAGATTGCGGAACACATTCCCGGGTGCAACATGGCGTTTTACAAACAGGTGTTGCAGGAAATCGGCGGTTTCGATCCCATCTTCCGGAAAGCTGGCGATGACGTTGACATCTGCTGGCGGCTGCAACAGTGCGGTTACAAAATCGGTTTCAGTCCCGCTGCCTTCGTCTGGCATTACCGGCGTGCTACCGTGGGAGAATACTTGCGGCAGCAACGCGGCTATGGCGAATCGGAAGCGCTGCTGGTTTATCGGCACCCGGAATATTTTAATTGGATCGGCGCGAGCCAATGGCGCGGCCGCATTTATTCGCCGGCCAAATTCGGCGTGGTTCCGCATGCGCCCATTATTTACCACGGCACATTTGCCAGCGCCGGATTCCAGACGCTCTATACGGCGTCGCCTTCTTTTTCGGTCATGCTTTTGACCAGCCTCGAGTTTCACGTGCTCGTGACGCTGCCGCTCTTGGTCGTTGGCATCATCCTGCGCAATCTCCTGCCGCTCGCCGCGACCAGTTTTCTCATCTCACTGGCGGTGTGCGGGGCCGCTGCGTCTCAAGCCGAACTGCCGAAAAACAAGACACGCCTCTGGTCCGCTCCGCTCGTTACGCTGTTGTTTTTCCTCCAGCCCATCGTCCGCGGTTGGGCCCGCTACAAAGGACGGCTGAGTGTCCGCCGCCAGCCGCTCTCCGGTTATGAGAACCTCGACTCACTGAGCGCGGAGCGGCATGGCGCGCGATTCGATCAAGTCCGTTACTGGAGCGAGAGCTTGAGCCGGCTTGAATTTCTCAAGGCGGTGTTGAGCGAGCTCGACCAAAAAGGCTGGCAAAACAAAGTGGATGTCGGGTGGAACGATTACGATGTGGAAATCTATGGCAGCCGCTGGACCTACTTGCGCCTGACCACCGCCTCGGAAATTTTTCCCGGTGGAAAGCAGCTCATCCGCTGCCGCCTCGAAACGGCTTGGACCTTCCTGGCGCGGCTCGTGTTTTGGTCCGCAGCCGGGCTCGAATTGATGGCGATCGGTTTTCTGGGCGAAGTTTTTCCGTGGATCTGGCTGTTGTTGCTGAGCCTCCCGGCGTTTGATTGGTGGCTCTCAACCGAACAGCGCAGCCTGAAACGGATCGTCGCGGTCTTTCTCGACGACGTGGCTGAGCGCGTCCACTTGCATCGGATCGAGCCCCCCGTTCCAACTTCGCGCCGGAAAAAAAAGGCGCGCTTTGGATCGCTCATCAGCGCCGCGGCCGGCCGTGCTCTCGAGGAAAAAACCGAGCCGCCGCCTGCAAAGAAAAATACGGGATGACCCGGTATAACCACCGCTTCCTTCAGCGTCACGGCTGCGCGGGCGACACAACGCGATAGAACCGGCTCGCCGCAATGTCCGCGTCCGTGACGCCCGCAGTGAAGCCGCTCGTTTGACTGTTCACATCCGCCAACTTCGCCCAACGCGGCGGGTTCAATGAATCGGTCCATTGCACGGAGTAAGTGTGGTTGGCGAGCGCCCGGAACGTAATGCGTGTTCCGTTGCCGACGGAAATGCCTTCCACCCGTAATTGATCCTGCGGATTGCGCGGGTCCGTTCCGGCCAAGTACTCGTCCCGATTGGCAACGCCATCCCCATCGAGATCAGCGGCTGCGTCGCTGGCCTCATACGGATTCAATCCAAACGCCAATTCCCACGAGTCAGGCATGCCATCCGCGTCAGTGTCCGGTTCGATCGAAACCATGCCAGGAGCGGTCGCGGTGGAATTGTTCGGACCGAGCACGATGGCCACGTATTCGCCGGATTGGACCGGTTGCGCGCGGTCGAGCACCAGCATCGCATTCGTTGCTCCGGGCAAATCTTGGCCGTTCAATCGCCATTGATACCGCAGCGGCCCGGAGCCGGTCGCTTGAACGGTGAGTGTGATCGTTTGGCCTGCGAGCGCGCTGTGCTGAACATTTTGTTCCGTGATAATTGGCAGCGCAGTTGGAATGTAACTCCGGCCTGGTGTGGGCGAGGCGGCATGCCAGTTAATCGGATCATTGCCAAAGCGGCCCGCGTCAATTCGATTTAACGATTGCCCGTAACCGTCCGCGCCAACCGGCCAGCCGCCGTCGTCGTGGTAACTGATGTTCTCGGCCAGGACATAAGGCACAACGGTCGCGCCAGCATCAGTGAGCACGGGCGGTTCGGGCTGATAAAGCTCAACCGACCCTTCGTGGTTGTTGAGGTTGCCGTCGAACGGCCCGAGGATCGGCACATCGCTGGGCACGGCAAACTTCGCGCGAAAGGCCGACAATTGCGCGGCGTTTGCGATCGGATCGAAATGGACGAGCAACAGATAACTTTGCGCCGCCATAACTGTGTTCGTCGGAAAAACGAATTTCGTTTCGCCGCTGAGCTTCCAGGCATTCGCAGGACGATCGTGGTCGAACAGCTCGATCGCGCGATCGCTCCTGTTGAACAGTTCGATGTACTCGTCTTCCGAGTTGTTCCAAAGCGCGCCGTTCGCAAGCACATCTGGCGGCCGGTACATGATCTCGCTGACGACAATTGGGCCGACGGCGGGGTTCGAATTCGTCGCGCCAATCGAGCTCGCGGTTTGCGCAACGAAACATTCCCGGCCGGTGCTGACAACGTGCCGGCCAAATGTGACGTTCAGCTTCTGCGCTCCGAATTTGAACCCGTGGACATATCCTGTGAGGTTTGTTTGGGCGTCGCCGGAAAAGAGGTAAACTTCTTCTCCGAGCGAGCTGAGCCCAAAAGGCAGAGCGGCTTTGGCGGGATCACCAAAATCTTTCTCGCTCACCACGTAAAAGCCGCCCGGCGGAACCAGGGTTCCATCGGGAATGCGGAATTTTTTCGGAGTGCCGAAATCATCGGTGAGAAACCACCCGCCGATTGCCGCTGAGGTGGCGGAGAGGTTTTGCAACTCGATTTTGTCGGCGCCGGTTGAGTCGGGATGCGAAAGAATTTCATTCACGACAACTTTCGGAAAAGCGGCTGGGGGAGCTTCCGGTTGGGCTGGTGAACCATTGAACACCGATCCTGGGATCCAACTCGCGGGGTGGCTGAAGTTTTGCGCCGTGGCATCCTCATTCTTCAACACCAGCGCGAAACCGGCCCCGTCGGTAATGCGATGCCAATCGTCATCGTAAGCGAAGTCGAGGATCGGTTCATCCAGGGCGCCGCGCAGGACAATTCGCTCGCCCGCATTATCAAGGCTTCCGGTGTATTCACCTGCGATCGGCAAACCGCCGCCGTAACGCGATTCAAAGGCGGCGCGGTTTTTCACGACCAAGACGCGCCGGCCAGCGCCAACCACCAGGTTCGGGAACGTAAAATCGACGGCAGCACTGATGCGATAGCGCTCCAGGTTGAGCGCGGTCGAACCGGTGTTTTTCAGTTCGATGAACTCGAAATCTTCATCGCTGTAGATGCTGCCCGGCGGCGGAGGAGCGGGATGGTACATGATCTCCGTGATGACCAAAGAAGGTATCTCAACCACAAACGTTGCGGCAGTTGGGCCGCTCCAGCGCGCGCCGTTTTTGGCGCGAGCGACGATTCGAGCATTGCGCGAGAGAGGAATCGGGCCAGCGTAGAGCTGCGCCGCGCCTGAGATCCCGCCCCCGGAAACGCGCGGATCCGTTCCGTCGGTCGTGTAATAAATCGGGCCGGAAGGAGTGGCAGCGGAAACTTGAAAACCGTTGGGCACTCGGCCGCCCGGGAGACTGAATTGCGGCGCCAGCAAAAATTGAGTGTCGATCCAAGCGTAGCGGCCTTGGATCCAATCCTTCATGGAAGCGATGATGCCTTGATAATTGGTTGGCTTGACATAGAACGACGGGTTCGGCCATACGTACGTGCCCAAACGCGGCCATTTTTTAAAGTCGCGCACGGCCGCCTCGCTGAGCATTCCGGACAGTTCATCGACGCGGGCTAGGACGTTGGATGCGGCAAAAATATTGGTTCGCAAGACTGACCAGCGGTCAGCGAACTTCTGGGTGAAATCAGGATCGCCACTGGTGGCGGTTGGCGAGCTGTTGCCCGTCATCAGGCGGCGCAGCCAAATGTGCTCGTTGTCGCCAATCAATGCGTAGTACCAGCCGTTCGTTTTCCAGCCATCGAGATAATCGGCGTTGCCGAAACTCAGGTTCCAATCCCAGATCGGTTCCATTTTGACTTTGCCGTTTCGGTCCTTGCTCATGTAGTTGCTGAGCCGGTAACCGTCGATCTGCTTCGCAAACTCGACGATCCACTGATAATCGACAAAAGAATCGACATCCAGGTAGTACGAGTAGTGGTTCGTGCCCGTGGCGGTTTTCCAGGTCGAAGCGTAGAGGGCTTTCTCCATCTGGTTGAGATATCCTTTCAGCCAGGCCAATTGGCCGGTCGTGATTTCCCGCGGTTTGGGCTCGTGGATCTTCAAGGTCTGGCCGGAGAACCCTGAGCCGCCCGACGTGCTGAAACTCAAGTCGCCCGTGCTGTCCTTGTCTTTCTTGAAAATGTACCCGCCGCTGATATTCGGTTCAGTCTTGTCGTAGGGCGACAGCTTCTCGAGATCGACGCGCTCGTTATCCACTTTGATTTTCTCTTGCAGCAGATAAATCCCCGCGTAGTCGCGCGGGTAAGTGATCTTCCCGCCCTGGGTGTTGACGAAAACCTCAACGAAGCGCCGCCGCACCGCGTAGTGGCCCATTTTCTCGTGAAGCTCGAAAGCCAGAAAGTTTTGCAGAAACGGTTTGTCGGAATAGGGATTGTTCAGCGCGAAATCCGAATCAGCAGGAAACCCGAGCAGCGAGGTTTTTCGGTCGTTCCGATAAGCATCTTGAAGTTCCATGTTGTACGGGCGCTTGGGAAATCCGGAAGAGGTCTGTCCGCGGACTTCCAATTCGCACTGGCCGAAGAAATCGGGAGTGCCCAGCGGGGAGCTGCGCCCGCGGAATGGTTCGAGGGCCAGCACCGAAGCAAACGTTCGCGGCCGCCCGGGACCGACATTTTCCGAGATGGCTTTTCCGGTGGTGCTGAGGATGAGCAAAGGCAGATTGGAAGAGAACCCAGCCACAGTTCCGTCGAGCAAGACGTAATTCTTCGCGACGATCGGGCTGGGCAGAAGTCCAGGCAGAAAAACACGCGCTTTGATGGTGGTGCTGGTGGTCAGCGTGATCGGCGCCGAGTACAAAAGTGAATTCGTTGCTGGCGGCGATCCATCCAGACTGTAACGGATTTCGCCGTTCGGCGCGCTCAATGCGACGGTCACGGAAGCGTTCGTGAACACGCCGCCTTCCCTCGAAAAACTCGGCTCGAGCGCGAACCCCGGGCCGCTCGTTGAATTGGCCGCGCCGGGAGTTGGCGTGTAAAAATAGCCGGTCAGCGACGGGTTGATTAAATCCCGGCCGTAGGAAATGTCCGCTCGTTGCGGCGGGTACTTGGGCGCGAACTCGGAAACGACATTAGTGTTCGGGTCGACCAACGCCAGATAACTGCCGTCCGCATCGAGCTTGAAATTTGTGTGCAAGGGCGCCAGAGCATCCGTGCGATTTTTCCCGGAAGCCCAAATCACCAGGTACTGGTTCACATCCAAGGTAACCGCGGGAAATCTCCATTTCGTCAGGCTCTTGGTCGTGTCCGTCATAAACCAGCCGTCCAGGTTCACCGGGGACGTTCCGCGATTTAACAGTTCGATCCAATCGCTCCGTGTGCCATCGTTGTCTCGAATGCCATGATCGTTTTGAGCCATGAACTCCGAGAGCACGACGCTCGCGGCGGGCTGTGTCAGATCCAGGGTGTAATTCCAAGAAGCGCCCGCGAACGAATTTGGAGTGCTCGCCCAATCCACGATGCCGCTGTTGGCCGCCCACGAAACCTGCACTAGTCCTGCGGGAGGTTGAGGAAATTTGAACACGTAATCGCGCGGGGAAACCTGCATGACTTCCGCGGCGGGAATCCCGTTGACGAGCAAGTCGGCGGCATCCACTCCGGAAACATTTTCGTCGAAGATCGTTTCGATGTGAGACAGTTCGCCGACGGTGCTGCTGGCGGGAGGGGACAAGTCAATCAGGGCGGGCGGAGTTTGATCGACGTCCGTTTCGAGCGAGGCATCGAACACCAAATCGCTGCTGGTTGTGTTGGCGTTAAGCACCTGGATCGCCAGCACATTTTTTCCGGAGAGCAAAATCTGCGCGAGATTGTTGGTGATCGTGAGGGTGTTTAAGGTGGCTTCGATGGCGGCACTGGCGCCGGTGGTGTAGGCGAGCTCGCCATCAGGGACGTTGAACCGCCCGACTTCAAGCCCATTGATCCAAGCCACATAACCGTCGTCGATATTGATGTTGAGAACGAGCCGTTGGATGTCCGCGGGATTTTGCAGAGAAAAGCTTTTTCGGACGAAGACGCTCAGATAATTCCCCGCTGCGCTCGAAGGCAGCATCGTCACCAAAGCTTCCTCAGCAGGATTGTTCACGCTGGTGGCATAGCCGATCGGGGCCTGGCCACTGGTCCAAGCTGTGTCATCGAACGCGGGCTTGCGCCAGGCGGTCGCGTCGGGCGAAGAAGCTTCCTGGATTCCAACGAAATATTTCCAAGTGTCGCCGTAAGCTGCGACCGTCGCGGATCGCGCTGGCAACATCTGGGCGGAAAGGATTATCCCCGCAAGCATCCAGAATTTCAGTTGAATGGCAGGTCGGAAGCTTTGGGAAAGCACGCGGGCAAGGAGAAAAATGGGCATGGCTGGAATTATAGGCAAAATCAGGCGATCACATTGCGTCAGTCATCCGCCGGAAAACCTGCCCCCAAACGCTTCTGACGCAGAATCTCTTCGGGGCAAGACGCCGACGATGCCACAACTTTAGCAGAGGACGACGCGATTACCAGATGAGTTGAACGTTGGGTGTTGAGCGTTGCGCGTTGACTTTGGAAAATCGTAGCCGCCGACGTAATTAGGCGGAAGCATGCACCCGTAGCAACGCGTTGTCCGCCTCCTCACGTCGGCGGCTACACCCCCTGTGCGCGCCATCCAATTTTCCAAAGAAGCCACAATCATTTCTCCGGGACCGCGGCCTGGATGAACGCAATCAAATCTCTTAACTGTGGCGGCGTCAGGCCCGCTTCCAGACCCTCTGGCATGAGTGAAATTCCCGTGGATTCCATGCGTTTAATTCGGTTTCGTGGAATGACCACTTTGCGGCCGTAAGCCTGCAGCAGAGTCACCGCATCCGCCGTTTGGGCGAATAAAATGCCGCTCGCCAGTTCATCACCCTCCGCTTCGACAGCGTAGCTGACATAGCGCGGGTTGATCGCCATGTTCGGATCGAGAATATTCGACAGGATGTCTTCCACGCTGCGATGCGCCACCGTCGACAAATCGGGGCCCACCTGATTTCCGAGTCCGCCCACCGCGTGGCACGGCGTGCAACTTTTCTCGAAGACGGTCCGGCCGCGGGTAGCATCGCCTGTTTCCGGCAGGCGCTTCAACCAATCCGCCACCGTCGCTTTGCGGTTGCTGTATTCCTCATCGCCGAACAATTTGGCTGCGCGCGCCTGAATGTCGGCAGTGCTCTTGCGCAGCAGGACGCGGCGCTGTTCCAAGTCCAAATTCAGCTCGCCCGCCATAATTTTTCCGGACTCGAGCGCGGTGAGCAAAAACGAATGAAAGGCGCGGCGTTGCAGGAGAATTTCCAAAACGCGCGGCCGGACTGCCGGGCCGAGCGAACGCCACTCCGCCACGAGCCGTTCTCCCAGGCTCGCATCTTGGAATTGCCGGAGAACATCCACCGTCTCCGCTTGGATTGCTTCGGGCTGATTTCCGCCGAGCAGCTTCAGGAGCGCCTCTTTGGCAGGAGCATTTGGGGCAGCCCCAAGAAGGCGGATGTGATCGATCCGTTCGGCGAGAGGCGCGCTCGAGTCAAGCGCCACCCGGGCCGCGTTGCTCAAGATTTCAGCTTGGTCCGGCGAAGCTCCAAATCCGAACTTCCGCTCGACCTGCCAGGCCGCGGCGAGCAAACCGGGCGACCGTCCGCGCGCAAGACGCTGGAAACGCTGTGCGAGTTCAGGATCGGAAGCAGCCGTATCCCCGCTGCGAGTGAGCCCTTGGCGCAGCCCATCGAACGCGGCCTTTAAAACCGCCTCGTCCGATCCGCGCTGTTCGAGCGCCGAAAGCCAGGCGCCAAAATTCGTTCCCCGCGCGCCCTGGATCCGCGCTCCGAGCAGATCGGATAATTCGCGGACCGCGGCCAACCGATTCGTCTCAGGCGCGGCGGCGAAGCGAGCACTGGCCAAGGTCTGTTCGAAAAACGTTCCTTCGCCAGAGCTGATGGAGCTCAGCACTGCCAACCGGGACCAACGCCAGGCTAAATCGCTCAAAAATATTTTCAGAAGAGCAGCGCGCGCCGCATCTGTTTGAACCCCGCCAAGGCCAAGGGCCGCTTGCCATCGAACGCGAGGATTGGAATCGTCCGCGAGAGCGAGGATTCCGTTGCGGACGGCCTCGTTTTGATTAAAGCGAGTTTCGCCGAGCAAACAGGCTTGGGCGCGCAAATCCGGCGCCGGATCTTGCAACCCTTTCAGGACATCGCTTTCGGCGAGACGATTCAATCCGGCCAGCGTCCAAAGCGCGTGGAGCCGTCCCAACGGTTGACTGACCGAGGAAAGCAGCTTGCGCAGTTCCGCTACGGCCGCGGTTTCGTTTCGTTCAACCAATAATCGTTGCGCCGTAGTCCGGGTCCACTGGTTCGGATCGGCCAAAGCCCGGACCAATTCCTGGCGCGAAGCCTTTCCCAAATCCGGGCTGCGTCGTGCGAACGGCTGGCGCGCACGGATCCGATAAATCCGCCCCCGCTCGGACCCGGCCCGAAGGTTCAACGCGGCTTTAACTTTTTCAGGGATGTAATCCGGATGCTCGATCACGTCGCGTTGCATATCGATGAGGTAGAGCGCCCCGTCGGGTCCGAGTTCGAGACCGACCGGGCGGCAGGCGGGATCTTTGCTGGCGAGGAATTCGCGTCTTTGTTCGCCTGGCGCGCGAGTGGCGCGGTAGATTGGGCCCTCTTCGAGCAACAGATCGCGATGAACCAAATTGCCCACTACGTCACAAACCAAAATGCTGGCGGTCTGACCACCCGGAAAAAAATTAGCGACGAGTACACCCAAGCCGCCCGCCGCAGAGAAATGGCCCGCTTGTTCCGGATGATTCACGCGCGTCACGGGAGCTGACGCCGGAAAGATGCGCGCCATTTCGCCATGATCCGAAATGCTCGCGGTGCCGCGTTCGGGCAGCATTCCTGGAAATCGCATGAGATAACGCGCTGGAATAATTCGCTGTTGAATGTGATCGATGTTGTAGGTCGCGAAGCTGTGCCCCCATTCATCGAATTCCAAGCCAAACCCACCAGACGTGTGATACGTCAATTGCACATCGCCTGTGTTGGGGTCAAAACTGAAATCGCAATCCCGAAGGGAAAGCTTTCTGTCTGGATGCCGCGGCGAACAAATGATGCCGCCATTGCCGCCATTGACCCCGTGCACGCGATTGTCCAAACCCCAGCGGAGGCCATTCACGTTGCTGTCCGTAACCCCCAGTTTGAAGCCGGACAAGAGGACCTCGCGAATGTCTGCTCTGCCGTCGCCGTCTGCATCTTTCAAAAAAATGATATCCGGCGGAGCAGTCACCAACACCCCGCCATTCCATGGGGCAATCGACGTTGGGAAACTCAGGCCCTCAGCGAAGAGGCTGCTGTGGTCCGCGCGGCCATCCCCGTCGCGATCTTCCAACAAACGAACCGTTCCGCCGGGTTTGTGCTCAGGGCCAATCCCAAGCGGGTAATCGCGCATCTCGACGACGTACATTTTTCCCTTCTCGTCAAAGGTGAGCGCGACAGGATCGACCACATTGGGTTCGGCGGCGAAGAGCGTGATTTCGAGGTCGACGCTCGATTCAAACGCGGAGGTTGGAGCGGAATCAGCGCGGGCGCTCGACAGGAGAAAAACGAGCGCGAACGGAAACGAACCCGCGGCGTGCTTCGAAATAAAAGACATTCGAATTGAAGCTTCCCGATCTGGTTTGCGCATGGCGGCGGAAAGGATCGCGCTGCGTTTGACGCCCAATTACGCCAAAATATCCGTCACTACTGTTCCTTCGTCGGTCGGGCCGATCAACCGGTTGTTGAGCCCTTGGTAAGGAAAATTAAATTTGTAAGGGTCGAGCCCAACCAGGTGCAGGATGGTCGCTTGCAGATCGCGGATGCTCATTTTGTTTTCCGCGCCGTAATAGCCGATGTCATCGGTGGCTCCGTAAGCCAGCCCAGGTTTCACGCCGCCGCCCGCCATCCACATTGTGAAGGCATACGGATGATGGTCGCGGCCGATGAACCCCTTTTTCATTTCCATCCGGACATTGTTTTGCAGCATCGGCGTCCGGCCAAACTCGCCGCCCCAGATCACCAAGGTCGATTCCAAAAGGCCCCGTTGTTTCAAATCTTTTATCAAGCCAGCCGCGGCCCGATCGATTTGCCGGCATTTGATCGGCAACGTCTCGTCCACCGATTCACCGGGCGAGCTGCCGTGATGGTCCCAACCCCAATCATAAATCTGCACGAACCGCACGCCCCGCTCGACCAACCGCCGGGCCAGCAAACAATTGTTCGCGAAGGTCGGGTCGTCTCCTTTGTACAGGACCCGCGGGTCCTCGGCTGATTCGGCATTCGAAACATAACCGGGTTGGGCGCCGTAAAGATCGAGAATGGATTTGGGCTCTCGCGAAATGTCCATCACTTCGGGAACTGACATCTGCATGCGGTAGGCAAGTTCGAATTGCGAAATCCGAGTCAATGTTTCCGGGTCGCCCACTTGCGCCAATTGGAAATTGTTCAGGTCTTTCAGCGCGTCGAGCGTTTTGCGCCGGACCTCGCGGGTCATCCCCTTCGGATTGGACAAGTACAAGACCGGATCGCCTGTGGTCCTGCATTGAACGCCTTGATAGACCGACGGCAGAAAGCCGCTGCCCCAAACGCTTTTTCCGGCGTCGGGTGTTTTGCCGCCCGAGCAGAGAACCACAAATCCTGGCAAATCTTCGTTCGCGCTTCCCAGGCCATACGTGACCCAGGAACCAAGCGAGGGAAACCCAAGCCGCGGCTGGCCGGTGTGAACGAACAATTGCGCCGGCGCATGGTTGAACTGGTCGGTGTACATCGAACGGATGACGCAAACCTCATCAACCACCGAGGCGAACTCCGGCAGCAATTCGCTGATCCATTGGCCGCTCTGGCCGTGCTGGGCGTATTTGAAAACGGGACCGAGCATCCGAGGGACGCCCTTAATGAACGCGAATCGTTTCCCCTCCAAATATTCTTTCGGACACGGTTCGCCGCTGAATTTAATCAGGGCCGGCTTGTGCTCGAACAGATCGACTTGGGACGGCGCCCCGGCCATGTGCAGGTAAATAACCGACTTTGCCGTGGGCGAGATCATCGGTGGCCTGGGCGCCAGCGGATTTTGGGACGGTGCTGCCGATGATTCTCGCACGAGGGATTCCAGAGCGATCGCGCCGAAGCCTAGGCCCACGCGGCCAAAGAAATGCCGGCGGGTCATCGCATGCGCTCGCTCGATCAGAAGGTTCGTCGGGTTCATTGGTCTGCAATCCAAAATCCAAAATCTAAAATCCAAAATCCAAAATCCAAAATCTAAAATAGCCTCACGGCTTCGTCATGGTTTCATCCAAGTTCAACAGCACATTCGCCAGCAGCGTCCAGGCTGCCAAATCTTCCCGGCGTTCTCCCGCTCGAACCTGTAGATTCGCCGATTCCAAAAGTTCTTTGGCTGAATTCGGCTCTTTCGCAAAGTCGTGCTGAGCGGTCGCAAACAGATTCGAGAGGCGTTGCTGCTCCTGCGGGGCCGGATCACGCGCGAGAACCAATTCAAAACCGCGCCGAATCCCGTCCGCGAGGTCGCTCCCTTCCATGCGCCGGCCCAGAGCCCCGGCCGCTTCAACAAAGACAGGATCATTCAACGTGACGAGCGCCTGCAATGGCGTGTTCGTCCGGATGCGGCGAATCGTGCACACTTCGCCACTCCCCGCGTCGAAAGTTGTCATGGATGGATACGGGCTGGTGCGGCGCGAGAAAGTGTACAGAGCGCGGCGATATCGGTCTGGCCCCGGGCTGGTTTTCCATTTCAATCCGCTGTAAACCGCGCGCCAAATTCCATCCGGTTGCGGAGGCATCACAGAAGGCCCGTGTGTTTTTGGCGAGAGCAAACCCGAAGCGGCCAATGCCTGATCGCGGATGGACTCCGCGGAGAGCCGAAAGCGCGGCCCGCGGCTGAGCATTTGGTTGCGCGGATCCACTTTGAGCTTGGCCGGGTCTTGGCGGGAGCTTTGGCGGTACGTCGCTGACATCACGATCGTTTTGCAAAGTTTCTTCCAGGACCAGCCGAGTGAGCCGCGGAATTCGACAGCCAGCCAATCGAGCAATTCCGGGTGCGTGGGCGGAGTTCCCTGCGCTCCGAAATCTTCCTCCGTTTCCACGATGCCCGCGCCAAAAAACCGCGCCCAGACGCGATTCGCCGCCACGCGTGCGGTGAGCGGGTTGCGCGGATTGACCAACCATTCCGCCACGCCCAAACGATTCGTCGGCGCGCCGGCGGGAAAGCTTCCGAAAAACTCCGGCAATCCAGGCGTCACGACTTCGCCCAAATCCAAAAAGTTTCCGCGCCGATGGACGCGCGTGACCCGAAGCTTTTGCGGGGGCAATTCGCGCAGGATTGGCGTCTTCGGGATTGAATTGGTGAGCGCTTTCAATTCCTTTTCCGCGGCGGTTATTTTGGCGAAAGCCACGGCGGTCAGCTCGTTCGGAATCTCCTGCCAAAATATTTTCCTCCATTTCGCCAACTCCGCTTCGAGGCGCTCCTGCTGTTGTTTCTGCTCGGCCGTCGGCATCGGAACGGTCGGCGCCTCATCACCGCGGTCGGCGTCCTCGGTTTGATTGAACAGCGCGTAAAACCGGTAGTAATCCGTCAAGGTGATCGGATCGTACTTGTGGGAGTGACATTTCGCGCAACCCATGGTCAGGCCCATCCAAGCCTGCGCTGTCGTTTCAATTCTGTCTTTAACGGCCAGCACGCGGAACTCTTCGTCATCCGTGCCGCCCTCATCGTTGGTCATTGTGTTGCGATGAAAAGCCGTCGCTAAAATGCGCGATTCAGTCGGATCCGGCAGTAAGTCGCCGGCGAGTTGTTCGCGCGTGAATTCGTCATATGGCATGTCCGAGTTGAAAGCGTCGATGACCCAATCGCGATACCGCCACATCGGGCGCGCTTGATCTTTTTCATACCCTTTCGTGTCGGCGTAGCGAGCGAGATCAAGCCACATGCGCGCCCAGTGCTCGCCGAAATGTTCCGACGCCAACAACCGGTCGACCATTTTTTCATAGGCATCGTCCGAGTTGTCGCGGAGGAACTCTTGCAGTTCGTCGAGGGTTGGTGGAAGTCCGGTGAGATCCAGGCTGAGCCGTCGAAGCAGGGTCGAGCGATCCGCTGGAAGTTCCGGTCTAAGGCGGGCCTGCTCCAATCTTGCCAGGATAAAATAATCGATGCCGTTGCGCGGCCAGGATCGGTCCGCGACGCTGGGAAAGGCCGGGCGCTGCAGCGGTTTGAATGACCAGTGCTGCGATGGATCCCTGTTTGTTTCGGCTGCGAACCCGCCAAACGGTTCAAGGAAAACGAACCCAACAAAAAGCATTCTCAGCAAAAAAACACGCATGGGTAAATCGATGCGCTCAGCATTTCGGGAAATGACATTCTGTCAAACCGATTTTCGGGAACGAGAGCAAGAGCAGGAGCAAGAGCAAGGAGCAAGGAGCGCTGCGGTTCCCCTGAACTTCGCGGACTCTCGGAACGGTCGCGATCGAGGCTCGGTCATGGTCGCCACTCGAGAACCAAAAGCGACACGGCTTGCCTGGGCAACTGCAGGTCGATTGAAATCGAGCTTCCTTCGTCCGTCATCACGAGGGGATCTGTTATCTCCGCCAAGCGGCCTGCCTTTTCGAGTTGTTCGTACTGCTCGGGCGTCGGCTGTTGCGGAGACCCCATTCGCTGCCAAGCCGCGTAAGCGTTGCTGTGCGTCCGATCGATTAAAAACTGCCGCGCCTTCACCTCCCCCGCCCGCGGCGGCAAACTGTCGAGCTGCAGTTTGACGGCCGCGTCAGCTCCGGGCAGATCGTCGTCGTGATAATGCCAAATCAGCACGCAGATCTTCTGCCGTTCGAAGCTCGCCAGGGCCGACACGTCCGGCTCGTTGCGCACGCCATCTCGCATGATGCGGTCAAGCGGAACAGCGTGATCGCTTTGCGCGTGAAGACGTCGGCCGCTCATCTTCGCGAACATTCGAAATACATTGAGCACCGGCTTATCAATGCCATTGCTGGCGAGCGTGCGAAATCCGGCGAAGTACGGCTGGTTCTCGAACTCAAATGCCCAAGTCAGCGCCCCTGCGAAATTCACGTGGCGCCGTTCGGCCAAATCGTGGGCGCGCGCGAAACTCGCGGCGGTGTAGCTCGAGTACATCGTGCCGTTGCGATAGGCCAACTGCGGGCCCTGGCAAGCCGCGCAGCCCTCCGGATCCGATTCGCCAATCACGACCGGTTTATTTTTCAATTCCGGATAAGACTCGACGATCCCGAATCCTTCATCGATCGTGCGAAGCTGGGCCGCGATTCCCATTTCAACATAACCGGACTCGGGCGACGGACGGTTCTCGATCGCGCCGTCCCGCGCGGTGGCGACGAATCTCGGCGCGCCTTTCGCATGAAATGAAATGAAATCAATCGGAGTGCCGATTTTGCCCGTCGCATAGTTTGTCCCGCGCAAACAATGCTCGAGGAAAGCGCGCGTGAACTTTCCGCCGCTTCCGGCCACGTCAGGTCCACCGACCCGTGCGGTGGGCAGCGCGCGCCGCACCGCGTCGATGGCGTAATCGTGCAGCTTCTGAAATTCTTGCGGTGTGCCGCGCCAGTACCCGATGTTCGGTTCGTTCCATGTTTCCCACCACCACGACTCGACCTCGGCGCGCCCGTATTTTTCGACGCAATGTTTGGTCCATTGGTAGACCAGTTCGGCCCAACGCGCGTAATCCTTCGGCGGATACGCCCAGCCCGTAAAGATCTCGTTATATTTCTGCGTGGGCGACCAACGGTGCTGATACGGCTCCGGCTTGATCGAAAGTTCCTTCGGCATGAAACCAATCTCGACGTAAGGGCGAACCCCGTGCGCCAGGTAGGCATCGAAAATCCGATCGACGATCGTCCAGTCGTAAATGGGAGCGCCCTGAGCGCCCTCGCGAAACACTCCAGTCGATCCCCATTTCAAAGCGGGCGTGCCGTCGCCGGAATTGAGAAGGTTGTGCGTGCGAAAGAAAACGCTTTGGGGAGCGAGTTCGCCGAGCTCCGCAAGAAGCTTCTGGCCATGCGGCATGTAAGCGTAATTCGGTTCGTCAGCTCCGAAAAAGCGCCAGATCGGCCGCAGCTCGCCATGATCCGTGGCGGCATCCACGCGGATCACAACCGGAAAGCTATTGGTGGGATTCGCGGCAATTGCCGGCTGGCTAAAGGCGGCAGCGAGAGCCGCCACCAATGCCGGCAGAATTCGCCTCAGAGCCTCTTTGGAAAATCGTAGCCGCTGACGTGAGGAAGCACGCGCCAGGTGCAATGCCTTGTCCGCCTCGTCACCTCGGCGGCTACACTGGCGTGTACGCGCCATCCAATTTTCCAAACACGCCTTCATGCGCGGCACGGATTCGAGCGGGTCTCCATCTTAATGAGAGAGAAGGCGGGACGCCCTTCACTCGATCGTCCAGAGCGTCACGGCGGAATCTTGGTCCTCGATTAGGATCCGGTTCCCCGAGATGACGGGGTAAGCATAAGTCGGTTTGTCGGAAACTTTGTAGCTCGCCACCTGTTTGAATTCTTTTTCGCTCGGCTCCATCACGATCAGCTCGGCTTTGGGCGTGAGCGCAAATAACACGGAACCCGCGTCCACCACCGAACCAAAAGCGCCGCCGCGATTGACCGAATCGATCCAGAGCGTTTTGCCTGTCTTCGCGTCCAGGCAAAAAAACTTTCCGGCATTGGAAAGGCCAAAGAGCAAACCGTTTTTCAAAACCGGGGTATCGAATTGGACCGCGACATCGGGATTCGCCCACAATTCTTTTGGCGCGAAGCCGTCGCCCTGCTTTTCGATAGCAACAGCGTGTGTTCCGCGGCCTTGGCCCGAATAGATGACCGTCTGACCGTCCACGATCGGAGTCGCCGAATTGTAGGCCATCCCCTGCGGAACGAACGGGATTTGCCACAAGAGCTTTCCATCCGCCAGATTGAGGCCGACGACGCTCTTCTCCGCGAGCGTCACGATTTGTTTGCTCCCGCTTGCCGTGAATAAGACCGGCGACGCGTACTCAGGACCTTCGCTCGCCCACTTCCATTTCTGTCCGCCGGATGCCATGTCATACGCGACAACCGCGCCATTTCCTTTCGTGCCGACTTGGGCGACGCAAAGCCCATCCACAATGAGCGGCGATGAGGCAGTAAAAAACCGAGGCCAGGCTCCGGGATAATCATCCTTGCGCCAAAGAATTTTTCCGCTGGCAGCGTCGAGGCAGGAAATGGTTCCGCGCACGCCGAACGTGACAATCTTTCCATCGGCAACGGTTGGGGAGCTTCTGGGGCCGGGATGACGGCCGGCTGGGCCGGTCGCGGGCTGCGCGTCGTATTTATTTTGCCAGACCTCTTTGCCCGTGGCGGCGTCCAGGCAAAGGATCGCTTCCTCGCCACCTTGTCGGGCAAACACAAAAACCTTATCTCCCACCAATGCCGGGGTGGCGTCGCTCTGTCCGACTTCAGCTTTCCATTTTTGGGTGAGTTCCTTTGGCCACGCCGCGGGCGCTTTGAATCCGGCGGCTCGAGCATCGCGGTTTGCACCGCGCCACTGGGGCCAATCCTGCGCGGAAACAGAAGTCAGAAGGAGAGCAGTTGCCGCGACGGCGAGGAGGTTCAGCGAGGGAGAATTGTTATTCATGATGGGCTCCTATTGGATAACTCTCGGGAATTTTCTTGGAACCGGAACAGAGTAACGGGCGCGGTAAAATTTGGCCAAACAAAAGCGCGGGGGGAAGCAGGCATTCCGATCGTGTGCGGCTGCGGCTGTCGGCAGGAACGCCCGTCCTCCGTAGCACCCGAGCGGAAGCCTCGCCGTTCCGCAAAGGTGTTGAGTCTCTGATGCGGTTTTCCAGTGGTCAAGTTACTGCGGAGGGTGGACAGCGTTCACGCTGCAGCCCAGGCGTTGCACCCGGGCCGCGGTGATAGATTCTTCTTTCGACATTCTCGCCGCAAACGCTCTCTGATTCTTAGATCAATCAAATCCGAAATTCGAAGCCCGGAATTCGAAACAAATTCGAAGAACCAAAATTCAAATGCTCGAAACGAGCAGGGGCTTTCCATGAAGGCCAATGGCCAGCCATGGTTTTGTTTTGGGTTTTGGATTTGAAGGTTTGGGAATTGTCTCGGATTTCGGATTTAGTGCTTCGGATTTAGTATCCTCAATTCGAATTTCGAATTCCTTTAGTTAGTCTTTGGCAGCAGGCTAAAGCCCGCATTCCGATCGTGTGCGGCTGCGGCTCTCGGCAGGAACGCAGCGTTCACGCTGCAGCCCAGGCGTTGCACCCGGGCCGCGGTGATAGATTCTTCTTTCGACATTCTCGCCGCAAACGCTCTCAGATTCGAAAAAAGTGGTTCGACAAAGTTTGCGATAAAAGATGAAGACCACGTTGCTGGGACAGGCCCGATCTACTCCCCTCCGGCGGCGCCGCTCCCGATAGGTCCGGTGAACAGCGCGCGGTGGATCGGAGTGGGATACGGCACATCCGGACCTTTCGCCACGAACCACAGAATCCGGTTCAACTCATCTTCCGGCGCCAGGTCGTATTCTTTAAAATTCATCCGCTTGGACTCGGTGGCGAACGGCGATTTCTCGGTGTTCTTGGCGTACATATCGACCTTCGGCCTGAGTGGTTGATATGGAGTAATGCGGTAACTTTTCGTGAAGCACCGGAACATCGGCGTCGCGCCGGCATCATATTGTGTCAACGGCGGCAGCCCCAGAATCAGCTCCATCGTCCGAATCATGCTGGCCGTCGTGTAAAGCGTGCTGTCGATGAACCCGCGCTTGCAATACGGGCTCACGACAAAGCCGATCGTGCGGTGCGCATCGACGTGGTCCGGGCCGTTTTGGGCATCGTCCTCGATCACGAAAATGGCCATCTCCTTCCAGAACTTGCTGCGGGTCGCGGCCTCGACAATTTTTCCCAAGCCGAGATCGTTGCTGGCCACGGAGGCATCCGGCGTAAACGCGCCCGGCGTCGTGCCGCGCGTATGATTTTCGCCGAGGGACATGATCGTGAACCTTGGGAGCGCCCCTGTTTTTTCAGCTCGTTCCAAATCCCGAATCCACCAGTTCACCTTTTCCATGTCGCGCGCGCCCGTCCATTTTCCGCGGTTGGCGGAAGGAACGCGCTGGGCGCCCTCGCCATAGTTTTTGAACGTGACGCCGTGCCGGCGGCAAAGATCCCAAAGATAGCCGGCCGAGGGATTTTCCATTTCCTCGTTGCCGGGAAGTTTTCCGTGACTCGAATAGGACATGATCCAGGAACGCTGATTGTAATCCGTGGCGATCGCGGCGTCGCACCAGCTGTGGCCATCGACGCTGACCTCGCCGTTGCAATAGAGATTGTCGAGCAGCACATACTCGCGGGCGAGTTGGTGGTGGTTCGGCGTGACGTCTTCGCCATAAATTGTGAGGTTCGGATCGCCGTTGCCGGCCGGCCGGCCGTGGGCATCGGTGAAATCGCCGAGCACCTGATCGTAAGTGCGATTTTCTTTGATGATATAGAGCACATACTTGATCGGGCACGGCTCGCCGACTCGGTCCGGAATGATCGAATCGCTCTTCAGGGGCGCCCGATGAAATTCGTCCGGCGTGTAAGGCGAATTGCGCCGAACTTGTTCCGTGTAGCGAGCCATCTGGGCCGTGTCGGGTTTGGTGATGAACGAGACCGCTCCTTCCAGCGTGCGCCCGATGTAATCGAAGGTGGGCGGTTTGTGCAGTTTTCGCGCGTCGGAAGTTTTGGGCGGCACGTTCGATCGAGAGGCCAACCCTTTTCCATTGGCAACCAGGAGCGTTTTGTTGTCGGGGCTCACCGCCACGGCCGTCGGATACCAGCCGACCGGAATGAAGCCCTCGATGACCGAAACCGATTCCCGGTTTTTGCGGGCCTCTTCGGAAATGGAATTCGAGATGTCGATGACCGCCACGCAATTATTGTCTGCGTTCGCGACGAACAATGTTTTGCCGTCGGGTGAAACGGCCACGCCGACGGGGGTGCTTCCTTCGGGCGATTGCGGGTAAAGGGAAGTCGAAATGACTTCGCGCGTTCCTTCCCAAAGCCGGCGCGCGGGGCTGGGATCGGTCCCCGGTTTCTCGAGCGCTTTCGTCCGAATGACGTGAACGGTATTGTCGCCGGCGCATGCCACGAACAGCCGGCCGTCTGGCGCCACCACCATATCGTTCGGCCGCAATCCGACGGTAATATCGCGCACACGACGGCCTCGTTCGGTATCAATCACCGTGACGCTGCGGCTTCCCCAGTTGCTCACGTAAAGATGCTTCTTGTCGCCGCCCATGGCGCAGGAATGCGGATATTGGCCCACGGGAATGGTCGTTTCCAACTCGAGAGTTTCCCCGTTCAGCACCCACAGTTCATGATTGCCTTCGTTGCACAGATACAGCTTTCCGGTCGTTGGATGGACGGCCATGCCGGCCAGAAAAATCGCGTTGGTTTCCGCGGATGGTTTGACCGACCGCTCGGGATGGGCTTCGCCGTCGCGGTACGTGAAGACGTGGATCAGCCCGGAATCGCCTCCGGAAACGAAGAACCGTTTTTCGTCGCGACTGAAAACCAAACCGTTCCACGATTGCGTGAGCGCGAGGAACTGGGCCACCTTGCGGCTGGAAAGATCGACCACGGCCACGCCGTGGTTGCTGAACCCGCCGCTCACCGCAAGCAAACGCTTCTTGTCCGGAGCGATCACGAGCTTCAAGGCCATGTCGCTGATCGCAACGTGCTCGCCAGCGGGAGTGATTCCCCAGCCGTTGAAGAGCAAATTCTTGTTGGGAGACAATCCTTGCTTTTGCCGAAGCGCTGGGTTGTTCAGGTCCTCGGACGGCTGGCGCACAGGGTTCTTGCTCGGTTGCCCAAAAAGACTGGCACAGCAGAGGCCAAAAACGCCCAATCGGAAGATCGAGTTTTGGGCGAAACAAGAGGCGGGATTCATGTGGGAAGCTTTTCGGCGATGAACTCGAAACGCAAGTCTTTCCGGCGCGCGCAGGCTGAACTCACCCGAGGTCAACTTGGCGTTTCTGTGCGCACGCGTTGCTGATCAGACGTTGCAGCAGCAAAACGGCGGACGCTGGTTTGAATCTCACGGAGACGGTTCATCCCGCCAAAAAGAAAAGGGCCGTCGCGCGGCGACGGCCTTCCAAGTCCAAGGATCTCTTCCCGTCTCATCCCTGCTCCGGCGCCGCAGGACGATCGCGTGGCGGAGGCGGTGGGCGTTGCGAATCTCTTCCGAATTCTCCGGGCCCGTGCGCCCGGCCGCCTCGACGAATGTGCGGTGGTCCATCGAAATCCTGGCGCGGTCCGCGAGACCCGTCCCGCTCGAATTCGGGAGGCGGAGGCGGCCGGTGCAGCCGATGATGTGGCCGCGGGCCAGGTGCGAAATTGGAGTCGTCACGGCCGCGAGGGCCGGGCCGGTCGCCCCGGTCCATTTCGCGTTCGGAGCGCCTCTGATGCGCATGCCGCCTCGGTTTCTCGTCGCGCATTTCCCGCATGCCACGATCCGGTCGTCCAGGGCGCTGGAAATCTCGAGGGCCGCGTTCGTCCGGACCGAAGCGATCATCCCGATCCGAATCGATGGGTGGCGGACGGTGAGGTCGTTCCCGCCGACTCTCCGCCCGTTCTTCGTGCGGGGGCGGGTCAGATGGAGGGGTTGATTGTGAGTAACCCGTCAGGGCTGATAAAGCCAGGCTGACGGCCGTTAGGAGTGCTGGATTTGCATTCATTTGTAATTCGGAATTTGTAAACTCACCTGGCTGGCTGCGGTTTCTTCCGCTTTAACCAGAATCGGGTGATGTTTGTTTTTCATTCCGTGAATAGCTAACGCTCCGAATGTTAAGAGCGTGTGTGGTTCAAGCCGGAAAATTGTTAAGCTTGTGTAAATCTGGCAGCATTTTCGCATCGAGATCCCTAACGTTCCGTTATGGCGAGCCCCGCGCGCAAATTCCTGCCGAAAATCGAGGCCGAACGCGCGCTGCGCTCCGACGAAAATCGAGGTTCTCAGGCGAGTGACCCAATGGACAAGACCCGCATCCTCCTGATTGACGACGACAAAAAGCTATGTCGGTTGCTCAAGGACTATTTGGAACCGATGGGATACGAACTGTGCGCGGCGCACACGGGACCTGAAGGTGAAGAACGCGCCGTGTCCGAGAATTGGCAAGCGATCATCCTGGACGTCATGCTGCCGGGCCTGGACGGTTTCGAGGTGCTCAAAAGAATTCGGCAGAGGACCGACGTTCCAGTGCTGATGCTGACGGCGCGGGGGGATGAAGCAGACCGGATTGTCGGTCTTGAAATCGGCGCGGATGATTACCTGCCAAAAACTTTTTCGCCGCGCGAACTGCTGGCGCGGCTGCGAGCGGTCACGCGCCGGGCTGGCCGTCTGCCGGCCAAAGGAAACGAAAAGCTCGAGCCGGAGATTGCCATCGGCCAGCTCCGGATCAACCCGAACAACCGGACCGTGCTGCTTTCGGATGAGCGGCTGCTCTTGACGCCGGTTGAGTTTGATTTGCTGGTTTCGCTGGCCCGGGCCAAAGGGCGAGTCAAAACGCGCGAACAACTGCTGGATGAAATTCGCGAACGCGATTACGAGGTGTTCGACCGCTCGATTGACGTCCACATCTCCGCGCTCCGGAAGAAACTCCGGGACGATTCGAAAGCCCCGCGGTTTATCCGCACGCTGCGCTCGGCGGGATACCTGTTGATCGACCCTGACGCCGATTGATGCCCGATGAAAATTCGCTTCCCACTTTACGCAAAAATCCCGCTCTGGGGTTTGCTGAACATTTTGTTTTTGATGGCGGTGTTTTATCTATTTGTGAGGGTGCAATTCCGGCTGGGGCTCGATTCGTTATTGATGAGCCGCGCGGGCGATCGGATCCAAGCGGTCAGCGACGTGATCGCATTCGAGTTGAGCACGGCCCAGCCGGCCAACTGGAATGACGTGCTGCGGCGGTTCAGCGAGGCCTACCAAGTCCAATTCTTTTTGTTTGGCGGGCCCGGCGTCCAGTTGGCAGGCGAAAAAATTTCGCTTCCGACAAATGTTCTGGCGCGGTTGGCCGAACCGCCCGGACCGCCGCCGCCTCGGTCCAGATTCATGGGACCGCGCGGGAACAACCAGATGGTTCCGCAAGATCGGCCCGGGCCGCGGGACTGGCGCGGTTTCCCCCGAGGGCGCCCGGACCGCCCGCCTCCACCCGCCGAACAGGCCATCGAGCGTCCGCCGCCGAAATTCATGTTGCACTCAGAAAACCCAAGCCGGTACTGGGTTTTATCGCGGTTGCGCTGGCCCGCGGGGGAAGAAGCCCGGCCGCGCGGCGCCACCTTGATCGCCATGTCGAATTCGATTCGAGGGGGCGGACTATTTTTTGATTTCCTGCCCTGGGTTGAAGTGCTGCTCGGCGTGATCGCGTTTTCCGCACTGTTTTGGTTTCCGCTCGTGCGCGGCATCACCAAATCATTATCGCGACTGACCCAAGCGACCGAGCGGATTGCCGAGGGCAGCTTCGACGTGCGCCTTGCTGAAAAGCGATCCGACGAACTGGGCGCCCTGAGCGAGTCGATCAACCGGATGGCAGCGCGGCTCGTTGGATTTGTCACTGGCCAAAAACGGTTCTTGGGAGATATCGCGCACGAACTTTGTTCGCCGCTGGCTCGGGCCCAAATGGCGCTGGCGATTCTCGATGAACGCGGCGACCTCAAACAGAAGGCGTACCTCGAGGACGTTCGTGAGGAAATTGAGCGGATGTCCGAACTCGTCAACGAGCTGTTGTCCTTCTCGAAAGCGGGATTGAAAAACCGCGAAATCGAACTCAAACCCGTGGTGTTGGGCGAGGTCCTTCAAAGCGTCATCGAACGCGAAATTCCTCCTGGCACAACGCTCCGGAACACCGCGGATCCTACTTTGGCAGTCCAGGCTGAACCGGATCTGCTCGCGCGCGCTGTGGCCAACGTCCTTCGAAATGCCATTCGCTATGCGGGAACAAACGGCCCGATCTCCATCTCCAGCCAGGCGGACGGTTCCGAAATTCGCCTGACCATTGCTGACTGCGGCCCGGGTGTTCCCGAGCCGTTGCTGGCGCAAATTTTCGATCCGTTCTTCCGGGCGGACCCATCCCGGAGCCGGGAGAGCGGCGGGGCAGGCTTGGGACTCGCTATCGTGAAAACGTGCGTGGAAGCCTGCGGCGGGAAAGTCACCGCGAAAAATCGCATTCCGTCCGGCCTCGAAGTGACGTTGACGTTGCGGGCGGCGCCCAATCTTGAATGACCTCCCCGGCACCTTGGAGAGCCCTCCTCTTGGGCATTGTTAATTGGTCCTTAATTCGTTCATTCGTCCATTCGCGCTTCGTCATTTCTTCAGGACGGGTCGGCGGCTACAAGTGCACCGGCTGCGTGAAGGCCCCGTTCCCCGCGGAATCCCAAGCCGCGAACCGCACCCATTTCTTTTTCTCTCGCTTCAACTCGAAATGAAAATGCTTCCGCCCAAACTGCGGCAGCTCCGTCGCGGAAACAATCTCTCGTCCGACCGTTTCTCCGTCGCCCCAGACCGCTTCGACAAATTCGAGCGGAAACGTCCATTCCACATCGGCGTCAACGCTGATCCTCTGGCCTGCGGCAGTAACGTTCGAATTCGGAATCAGCACCTCGCCCGTGCTGACGAAGAATTGGCCAGCGCGAAGCGCCCGATTCAACTCGCTCCAATCTTTCTGGCCGGGCAATCGTTCGAGCTTCACGTAATTAACATTGAAATCGCCGTAAAGGTCGTACTCGGGAAATTTTTTATAAGTATCCACCTCAGCGATGAGATATTTGGGCCGCCCCCAATTGTTCATATCGTCCAGCGTGCCAAAACAGCGGACTTCCCCCAGGCGCTTTTGTGAAAGATCGACCGGCAAGGCTTTGAATCCTGCGCCAAGCCAGAGGTCGCTTTTAAAATAATCCATGTCGCGAATTCGATCCGGGTAAAAGGTGGACCCTTTGGTGCGGGGATGCGTCTGCCAAACCAAACCATTTTCCCGTTTCATCAACTCGAACATCTCCTCCGCGTTGCCCACATGATAGACGTTGCCGACGCCAGCGACTTGTTCCTCGAACGGCGCCCCGTTTTTCCGCACATGCGTCCAAACGACGGGACGCGGGAACAAAATATTATAGTGGCCGCCGAGGTACGCATTCGGTTCTTCGCCCGGTAAAATCAGAAAGTCCCGGTCCGAATGGCGCCGGCACGCTTCGAAATAGCTCAGCAGTTCTTTGGCTCGGATCGGACCTGGATCTCCCGGATGGCCGTCGCCGTGGAAATCGCACAGATAAACCATATTGATTCCCAGAGCGCGCATCGCGGGGATCCAAGCCGGCTCGACATCGAGATTGCCCGCTTGGGTCAGCTCCTGCGTGAACGCGGTGTGAAAATGGGTCACGAGTGTTTTATACCCGGGCAGCGGTTTGAAACGGTCGTGATGCGTCAACGCCAGCGCGGCTTGCCGGCAATTTTCCGGCTCCTGTGCGCTCAAATAAAAATAGACTGGCATGTGCTGCCAAGTCCCGGGGGGGGCGTTGTACAACGCAAAAACTTTTTCGATCCAGGTGGGATTGTAGCCCTCGGCTGAGTCTCCTTGCCGGATGCCGATCGAGAAATGGTCAGCGCCTTCTTTCCGGTACCAGACAAACCCGAGGTTAACTTCGAGCTGACGGGCAAAGAAAAACTGGTGCGGCGGCGGAAAGAACGCAATCGAACCCGCCCGCCCGCCCACCACGGCCAAGCGGTTGCGCGCTCGGAGGGGAACGACATTTTCGTTCGGAGTTCCGCCAAAGAAATAGTTCTGCAAATTGCCGCCGAGATCGCGCCAGAGCAAACGATCCGCATCTTCGAGCGCGAACCCGTCCAGGCCGCCGTAATACTTATAGGCGAGCGAGGGCATGTCCGTCATGGCGACGATTTCTTCGCGCAACAGGTTTGAGTCTCGATAAACGGTGAACTGCAAATTGCCCGTGAAAAAGCCCATGAACACGCCTGGGAAAGTAATCTCCAAACGGGCGCCGTCCGTCTTCAGCTGGCACGAGGAGACATTGAACGTCGCGCGAAAGGATCTGACTTCGTCGCGATTCGTGGTCGAGAGCGGCGCATCCCAATAAACGTCCCAACGATTTTCTTCTGGCAGCCCGTGGCCCGTCCGGCGGAACCCGGTCGTGACGCCGAACTCCGGAGTCAAGTTGTGGCCCAAAACATTCCAACCGCCGCGCGTGCGGGTTTCGATTTTGCGGACGACCGGCGTGCCGCGATCAATCCCGAATCGCACCCGAAAGGGTGATCCGCCTTCGCCACGCCAGCTGACGATCAATTCTTCAGGGCGGCTCTCCGCTTCGAGGCCGGGCAACGAGCGATACTGGGAAAGATCCGTTCGAAATGCTTCGCCCCGGACGTTGGCAGAGAGGAACAGAAGCACGGCGATCGTGAGCGGGAATTTCATGCGGCTATTTCATTCCCGGTTTGGCTCCGCCGTCAAACCGCAAATCGTTTGTCGGAACGCAATGTTCACGCTGCAGTCGAGGCGTTGCACCAATGCCATGGTGATTACTCCTTGCCTGCAGGCTAAAGCCTAATGCCATTCGGAAATTCCAGACCTGAATCCCAAAGGGATTCCGACTTAAAGCCCAGGGTTGCGGGCCGAATCGCGCGCTACGAGGCGACCAGCCCAAGCGGTTCCCGCTTCATTTGGCGAAGAGCCATCTGGCGTTGGAGAAGTTGGTTGCGCTCGTCATCGGGCAACTCCGCATTGGCAACGCGCTGGAGCAAACCTTGTAATTCCCGATCCAACGCTTGATTCCTCAAGCGGAGAACGATGTCCTGCAGTTGCTGCGCCGGATTGGGAATGGTCCGATTTTCGAAGATCGTTTCCGCCAAAAGATCGCGCAACGAATGATCCTCGATTTCGCCGAGCAACGCTGCCGGAGTGGCCTGGCTCGCTTGAGACTCGATTCGTCGCCGCAGCATTTGTCTAACTCCGGCGTGCTCGATCCAGCTCAAGTCGAGATGAGAGCGCAGCCAATCGAGTTGATCATCGCTGGCAAACGCGATCTTCAAAAGCCAAACCTCGTGCGGACTTGGCCGTGCCGCGCTGGCAACTTCGGCGGGAGCTTCCTCCTTCGTTTGCGGCCGAGCCGGCCGGTTTTGTTTGCGGAATTCCGTCCGAATGGCCTCGGGCGTGACAGCGAGCCGGAGCGCGGTCTTTTGCGCATAGGTATCGATCAAGACCTGATTGCCAGTCTTGGCCAGGGCCGCGCCCATTTCCCGCAACACCGTCAAACGGCCTTTGTCAGTTTGCAGATCATTCTCCGCGCAGAGCTGTTTGAGGTAGTAATCGAAAAAACCATCCGCCCGCGCGATGAGCTTCTGAAACGCCGGGGCGCCTTGTTCCTTAATGAAACTGTCGGGGTCATGCGGCGCGGGCATGGTGGCGACGCGAATGGCCAAACCGGCTTCGACCAAACTATCGAGGACGCGCACGGCCGCGGCTTTTCCCGCGGTATCCGAATCGAAGCAGAGCACGACTTCATTCACGTAGCGTTTCAGAATGCGCGCATGCTCCGGCGTGAAGGCGGTGCCTTGGGGCGCCACGACGTTTTGCACGCCCGCCATGAAGCAGGCGATCAGGTCGAGCTGGCCTTCGCAAATCAACGCGCACTCGTGGTCGAGCAACGCGCGCTTCGATTTGTCGAGCCCGTAAAAAACTTTGCCCTTGGTGAAGAGCGGCGTTTCGGGCGAGTTGACGTATTTCGCGGTTTTTTCATCTCCCGACAGCACACGCCCGCTGAACGCGATGATCCGGCCTTGCTCGTCGCAGATCGGGAACATCAGGCGGCCGCGGAATCGATCGTAATAGCCGCTGCCATCGTCGCGGCGGATAATCAGGCCGGCTTGCTCGACCGTCGCCAGCTCAAATTTCTTGGACGTGGCCCAATTCACGGTGTCGTCCCATGCAGCCGGGGCGTAGCCGATCCGAAACAGCCGAATCGCTTCGTCGCTCACGCCGCGTTTGGCCAGATAAGCGCGGGCAATTTCACCGGCGGCATCGTTTCGCAACGCATGCTGCCAGCGTTGGGCGATTTGCTCGTGCAATTGGAGAAGCGTCTCCTTCAGGAACCGTCTGGCCCCGCCATCGCTTCCTTCGAATTCAATCGGAATTTTCGCTCGTTCGGCCAGCCGCTTGAGCGCTTCTGGAAAGGAGATGTTTTCGAACTCCTGGACGAAGGTGAAAACGTCGCCGCCTTTGTGGCATCCGAAGCAGTGGAAAATCTGTTTCTGGGGACTGACGTTGAAGCTCGGACTCTTTTCCTTGTGAAACGGGCAGAGCGCAACGTAATTGCCCCCGGCGCGTTTCAGGGGAACCGCGGCCCCGATCACCTCGACGATGTCGCTCGAGGCCCGGATACGCTCGACCGTTTCTGGAGAAACAACGGCCATGGATCGGACGTCATTTCCCTTTCGGGCTCATAATCTCGTCGATCATCTTCTCGCGCCGGCGAGCTGGCGTTGGTCCGCTGGCCGGAGCTTCCACCGCCGAGATGAGCTGGTCGTGCAGGTATTGTTTGATGTACGGGCCGCTCACGGAATTTACAAAAACATCCTGCTGGATCGACCCGATCGTCGGGAAGGTGATGGTGCCAAAATTATCCCGCTGGATTTTGGCTTCGGCAGCCAATTGGGCGGGGCTGATGTAAACCGAATTCAACACCGACAAGCAGACAATCAGAATGCAGGTGAACCGCAGCGCGCCGGCGAGCATCCCCAAATAATATTCCGACCAGCCGAAGACGTCGCTGTGCACCAGCTTTTCGCCGACGGCATGCTTGATCCAGCTGAAGAGGAGTTTGATCATGACGGCGACGAAGATGTAGGCAATGGCGTAACTGAAGCCGCGGCTGAAATGTGAGAAATCGCTGATGTAGCCGCCGAGCGGCCGGTAAGCATGCGCCCCCGCCACCACAATCAGGAGCCATTGCACGACATCGAGCATTTCTTCCGAAATGCCGCGCTTGCGACCGCGGAAAATGCCGACAAGGATCATCGTCAGAACGACGAGATCAAACCAGTTAACGGGCATAAGCGCTCCTGCGGCGATAGGTTTTCATGACGTAACAGCGATTGAGGCGGAGTTTCCGCAAAAAATAAAGTATTAATTCCGAGAAAAGGTTCCCGGAGCAAAGACCATTCCGCCCTCGTTTTCTCCTCGCCAGAACAGTGCTTCGCCAATACCCTCGACGCAATTCCCTGAGCTGTTTTCGCCGCATGAACATCTTCTCCTTGGCCGCGCCCCGCGAATCCGATTCCGTCCTCGACCGCGCCCGTAAGAAGGCCTTTTGGCGGCTCCTGCCGCTGCTCTTTGCCTGCTACGTGGTGGCGTTTGTGGACAGAACCAACGTCTCCATCGCCAAGCTCACCATGAGCCAGGATCTGCCTGGGTTTAACAACGCCGTCGTCGGCTTGGGGGCCGGCCTTTTTTTTATCGGCTATTTCCTCCTCGAAATTCCCGGAACGCTGCTCGTCGAAAAGTGGAGCGCTCGAAAATGGATTTTCCGAATCATGGTCACTTGGGGAATCGCCGCCGCCCTCACCGCCGCTGTCAAAACTCCGAAACAGTTTTATGCCGCCCGTTTCCTGCTCGGCCTCGCCGAAGCCGGTTTTTTCCCAGGCGTCATCGTTTACCTGACGCACTGGTTTCCCAATCGCGATCGCGCCCGCGCCTTGGCTTTTTTCATGATCGCCACGCCGGTGGCGCAGATCATCAGCCCGAAAATTTCCAACGCGCTGCTCAAGCTGGGCGCGACAGGCTTGGCCAGCGACGCCGGTTTGCTCGGGCTCAAAGGCTGGCAATGGCTTTATATCGCCTGGGGAGTTCCAGCAGTTGCGCTCGGAGTTTTCGTGCTCTTTGGATTGACCGACCGGCCGCGCCAGGCCAAATGGTTGACCGCGGAGGAACGCGACGCGTTGGAAGGCGAACTGCAAAGGGAAAAAGAAATCCTGGCCCAAAAACGGCAGCACCTGCGGTTGGTCGAAGCGCTGCGGCATCCCAAAGTGCTGGTTCTCGCCATGGCTTACTTCTGCATTGTCACCGGAAGTTACGGGGTGGAATTTTTCATGCCGAGCATTTTGCAACGCTGGTATTCGCTCAAACTCGACGCGCTCACCTGGCTGATCATTCTGCCGCCGTTGCTCGCGCTGCTCGGCCAATTGTTCGTCGGTTGGAATTCTGATCGAACTCAGGAACGCTGCCTCCACACCGTTTGTCCGATCGCCCTGGGCGCGCTGGCGCTCGGGTTGGCCCCTTCGACGCAAGGCCAATTATTTTTGACGATCGCCTGTTTCATGGCCGCGTATGTCGGGTTCAAAGCGTATCTGCCCGTTTTCTGGACGTTGCCCAGTTTGTTTCTCACAGAAACCGCGGCCGCGGGGAGCATCGGCCTGATCAACTCGATTGGAAACCTCGGTGGATTTCTCGGACCGTATCTGGTGGGAAAAATCGAAACGGTCACCGGCTCGTTCGCGATCGGCATGGGGGTTCTGGCCTGCTCGATGACGTTGTCGGCCGGTTTGGTTTTCTTCCTCGGGCTTGGCCGCAAAAAATCAGTCGCGCTCAGCGGCCCCATGCAAACCGCACCTGCGGAAAATTGAAACGAACCGTGCGGCTCGCGGGCACCCCACCTGCGCTGCTTTGATGCGCCAAAGATCATCCGGTGGGGCAAGGCTACTGACGAGCCGCCAAGGAGCACATGCCTGAACTTCCTGATATCACGATTTACCTCGAGGCGCTCGAATCCCGTCTGCTCAATCAGCCTCTGGAACAGGTCCGCGTGATCAGTCCGTTCCTGTTGCGCACGGCTGTGCCGCCGCCCGAGACACTCGTTGGCCGCCGAGTGAAGACGCTTCGGCGCATCGGCAAGCGAATCGTGTTCGGCTTTGAAGGCGACCTCTGGCTCGTGTTGCACCTCATGATCGCGGGTCGTTTACATTGGCTCGATCGCGCCGTGAATTTGAGAGGCAAAATCAACCTTGCCGCGTTCAGTTTTCCGGGAGGAACATTATTGCTCACGGAGGCAGGCACAAAAAAACGCGCATCAATCCACATTATTCAAGGCGAAGAACAACTCGCCGAAATCGATCCAGGAGGATTGGACGTTCTCGATAGTTCTTTGGAGGATTTTGCAAATTGGCTGACGCGCGAAAATCACACCCTCAAACGCGCGCTAACCGATCCGCGCTTGTTCAGCGGAATTGGCAATGCGTATTCCGACGAAATCCTGCACCGGGCGCGACTCTCGCCGGTCGCACTGACGCAATGCCTCAGCCGAGTCGAAGTGGAGGCACTGCACGCGGCGGTCCAAACCACTTTGCGCGCTTGGATCCAAAAGTTGCGGGCCGAAGCGGGCAACGGATTTCCCGAGCATGTGACTGCGTTCCGGAAAGAGATGGCCGTGCACGGCCGATTTGGGAAGCCATGCCCGGACTGCGGGGCTTCAATCCAGCGAATCCGGTACGCGGACAATGAAACCAATTACTGCCCGAAGTGCCAAACGAACGGCAAATTGCTGGCGGACCGGGCGCTTTCTGTTCTGTTGAAAAAGGATTGGCCGCGCACGTTGGAAGAACTCGAGGAACGCAAGCGCAAGCACGGCCGGTAATATGACGTTTGATTGATCTAAGTATCTGAGAGGTGTTGCGACGAGAATGTCGAAAGAAGAATTTACCTTCACTTAAGGGACGTAAACAGATCGCGAGTGCCGCGGCTAACACCTCCGCGAGTCGACCCGCCGCTACAGCCACAATTGCCTGTCCAAGCTGCGGAATTGAATCGCTTCGCCAATGTGCTCGCTCGAGATTCGGTCGCAGCTGGCTAAATCGGCGATGGTCCGGGCGACTTTGAGGATGCGATCGTAAGCGCGGGCGCTCAGCTTCAGTTCGCTCATGGCCATCTTCAGGAGTTCCATGGTGGATTCATCGAGAGCGCAGTGTGCTTTGAGTTCGCGACTGCCCATGCGGGCATTGCACGTGATCCGGGGCCGATCTTGAAAACGGCGTTGTTGTCGCACGCGCGCGGCCACCACTCGTTCCCGAATTTTCGCCGACGATTCGCCCGCGCCCGGGCTGGCGATCTCTTGAAACTTAACCTGCGGCACTTCGATGTGAAGATCGATCCGGTCGAGCAACGGCCCGGAAATGCGGCCGAGATAATTCTGGATTTCACGGGGCGAACAATGGGACTCGCCAAGGATTTTTCCATCCGGACTTGGATTCATCGCAGCCACCAGCATGAATTCCGATGGGAACGTCATGCTGCCGGCCGCGCGCGAAATCGTGACGCGGCCTTCCTCGACCGGTTGCCGCAGCGTTTCCAAAACGTTTCGTTTGAATTCCGGCAATTCGTCCAGGAACAACACGCCGTGATGCGCGAGCGAAATTTCGCCGGGCGTCGGGTTCGCGTTTCCTCCGAGCAACCCAGCGTCACTCACCGTGTGATGGGGGCAACGAAACGGCCGGCGCGTGATCAACGCCTGGCCGGGCGCGAGCAATCCGACGATGCTGTGAACTTTAGTCGTCTCGAGCGCTTCCTCCAACGTCAGCGGCGGAAGAATGGTCGAGAGCCGCTTCGCTAACATCGATTTGCCAGTGCCCGGAGGTCCGATGAGCAGCACATTGTGCCCTCCCGCGGCGGCAACTTCCAAGGCGCGTTTGACCGATTCCTGGCCTTTGACATCCGCGAAATCCACTTCGTCATCGATCGGTTGCGCGAATAATTTCGCCGTATCGATCCGCGTCGGCGCAATCCGCAATTCGCTTTCGAGGAAACCGACTGCCTCGCGCAGATTGCTGATCGGGATGATTTCGAGTCCCTTCACCACGGCGGCTTCAGGCGCGTTGTCGCAGGGCACGAGCAACCCCTTTCTTCCTTCGATGCGCGCACGCAGCGCAATGGGCAAGACGCCCTTAACCGGCCGAACGCCGCCAGTGAGCGCAAGCTCCCCAATCAAAAAATAGTTTTCGAGCTGCGCCGAAATCATCTGTTCGCTCGCCGCGAGCATCCCGATCGCAATGGGCAAATCGAAAATTGGCCCTTCCTTCTTCACATCAGCGGGAGCGAGATTGATCGTGGTTCGGCCGAGCGGAAATTTGAAAGCTGAATTCGTCAGCGCGGTGCTAACGCGGTCGCGCGATTCTTTCACGGCCGCATCGGGAAGCCCGACGATGACAACAGCGGTATCGCCCCATCCGGCGTTGACTTCAACTTCAACGGGAAAGGCCTCGATTCCATTGACCGCGGCCGAACACACCTTGGCGAGCATTCGAGCTGAAAGCTTGGAGAAGGGTGTTCGAGAGTGCAATGGGATTTTGGCAGTTGCTGCTGCACATTTCTTGTCGGCAACGATGGCCAATCTGGTGTTGCCCCTCGCCACGAACCGAAGCCCCTCGCCCTAGTCCCACTGCCATTTTATTACAGAGGGATCCGCGAGATGCACGACGCGCCGCCGCGGCTTCTTGATCTTGATCTTGCTCATGCTCTTGATCTCTGTAGTTCATCCTGGACTCTCCTCGGTAGCGGCTCCTTCTTCTTCCTCGCCCCGCGACGGACGAGCGGGGAGAGGAGCGAGGAGAGGGAGAAGACAGACCGGGTGCATTCCTCAATTCAATGCCAGTGCACCCTAGCCCACGCGAATTTGAGAAGCGAAATGGATCGCGCAGGGAGAGGAAGGGTTCACTCGGAGCACTCTCGCCAGAAAAGCAGCCATGTCGTTACACTCCGCGCGTGCCGTCCAAAACCACACGCTCCGCCAACCTGCCAGGGCAACGCGCTGTGCCCGGAATTTTATGCGGAGCGATGGCGGTGCAATTCGCGGCCGGTGGCGCGGTCATTCCGTTTGTCACATTGCTCCTGCGCGATCGAGGGCTTGACCTCGGCCAGATCAGCCGAATCCTGTCGTGGTCATCCGCGACGCTGCTGGTTTTTCCGTTTGTGTGGGGAATGCTGGCGGATCGGTTTGTGGCGTTGAACCGGCTTTTTATTGTGATGAATGTTTTGGCGGCCGCTGCCCTCGCGATAATGGCAGCCCAAAGCCAGTTCTTCGCGCTCTGCGCCGGGTTCACCCTGTTCTATGCCTGTTTTAATCCAACCCTGACGCTCATTAACGCGCTGAGTTTCCATCATCTCACCGATCCGCCCGCGCAATTCGGCCGTTTGCGCGCATGGGGATCGCTCGGATGGATTCTGCCGTTTCTGCCAATTGCCCTTTGGGTCGCGGCTGGACCAAAGCCCGACTTGAATTTCGTGCTTTACCTCGGCGCCGGCTGCTGCCTGGGAATGGCGGCGCTCAGCTTTTTTCTTCCGCACACGCCTCCCGGGGCGCGGCGCCTGGTCAATCCTGCCGCCGGGCTCACTTATTGGCCTGCGATTCGGCTTCTGTTGAAAGACCCGAATTACCTCGCGGTGCTCGGTTCGTTTTTTTTGATGGCCGGGTCGTATTCGATTCTGATGTTTTATTCGCCGCCTTATCTCGAGGATCTCGGCGTGCCGCGCGTATGGCTTGGTCCGATCCAAGCCATCGGCGTGGTCTGCGAAATTGTGGTGTTTCAATGGCAAGCCGCGTTGTTGCGCCGTTGGAATTTTGCTTCGACGATTTTGGCGGGCTGCCTCGCGTTGGTCCTGCGCCATGCGCTGTTTGGCTGGGTCGACAACCGATGGCTTCTCTCCGCCAGCTACATCTTGTCCGGTATTGTCATCGTTTTTTATCACATGGGCGTGAGTGTGCTCGTCAATGCGATGGCGCGGCCGGAAGTGCGTTCGACCGCCCAAACCCTCGTGCTGTTCTTTGGCCAGGGAGCCGGGCCACTCTTCGCGAATTGGGCGGCGGGGAAGTTGGCAGCCCGCTCACCGGCGCCATTCCGGGCTGTCTTCATCTTTGGAGCGATCCTGGCAATTCTGGCGGCGCTGCTTCTCGCGATTCGAGGTAAGCAATTGAATTCCTCGAAATGAGTTTTCATTCCGGTCGACATTTGTTTTCGCCGCAAATATTCTGACCCGGTTATGTCCCCGGCCATTCTCATTTTCGTTGTCCTCTGCCTTGTTTGCCCGAGCGCTTTCGCCGAACTCAAAGCTGGTTTTGCCGAACGTGATATCACGCCGGCGATTGGCTCCGAAATGCCGGGCGGTTATGGCAAAGCCTTTCACAAGAAATTTCACGACGCGTGCAAGGTTCGCGCGGTGGTGTTCGACAACGGTGATCAACGCGTGGCATTAGTCGGGCTCGATGCCCTAATGGTCCCGCGCCAGCTCGTGCTCTCCGCACGGCAGGCCATCGCGGAGCGCTGCGGAATTCCAACGGGCGCGGTGTTGATCGGCGCTTCCCACTCGCACTCGTCCGGCCCGCTCGGTTTTGTTCAACCGGGCGAATACGATTCCGCCTCCGAACTGGTCCGCAAGCTCGCTTACGAAAAGTCGCCCGGAGCGGATCCAGGTTATTTGCGCACTGTCGAAACGGCGATGGTGGACGCGGTGTGCGCGGCGAATGAAAACCGAGCGACGGCGCGGATTGGATTTGGCGCCGGCACGGAGGACAAGGTTGCGTTCAATCGCCGCCATCACATGAAAAACGGCCTGACCTTCACACACCCGGGGAAAGGGAATCCGGACATGCTCGATTACGCCGGTCCAACCGATCCCCAAGTCGGCGTCATCGGCGTTTGGGATCAAAAAGGAAAGTTTCTCGGGTGCATCGTCAACTTCGCCTGCCACGCCACCACAAGCCCAGACGGCATTTCGGCGAATTGGATTTATTATCTCGAACGAGCGATTCGCGGATATTTCGGCGCGGACGCGGAGGTTGTTTTTTTACAAGGCGCCTGCGGCGACATCACGCAGGTCGATAACGCCGGTCCGTACGCAAATCCGAATGGAGAAGATTGGGCGCAAATCGTCGGCGGCCGCGTGGGAGCTGAGGCGGTCAAAGTTCTGTTGAACATGTTGCCGGCGCGGGCGACCAATGCGGTGGTCGCCGCCAGCGGAAAAACGTGGCGGATTCCACGCCGCGTGCCGGATCCTGTGCGCGTGGCGGAAGCGCGAACGATGATTGAAAAAGGGCAGCCCAGTTCGACCGATTGGACGTTTGCGAAAGAAACGTTGTTGCTGGATGCGCTGGTTCAAAAAGATCGAAGCGTCGAGGTCGAGGTCCAAGCGATTCAACTCGGACCGGCCGTGTTGATTTCCAATCCAGCGGAGTTGTTTTGTAATTTTGGACTCGACCTGAAACGCCGCAGCCCCTTCCTGTTGACGTTCCCGGTCGAGTTGGCCAACGGGTGCGTCGGCTATGTGCCAACGGAAGAAGCGCTCGGCCCGCACGGCGGCGGCTACGAAACACGCCTGACGAGTTATAGCAACCTCGACCCAAGCGCCGGACGCCAATTCGTCGAGGCTGGCCTCGAGCTGGCCACAAAAATGAAACCTGGTCAGTTGCCGCAGCCGTCCAAAGCCCCGCCCTTTTCCGCTCCGTGGGCCTACGGCAATCTGCCCCCTCAACTCAAGTAACCTGCAAAATTATGCACGCTTTCCCCAAATACCCACTCATCGCGCTGCTTTTATTCGCTGGCAGCTTCTCCCCGCGCGCCGCCGTGTTCTTCGTGGCTCCCGACGGCAACGATCATAATTCGGGGACGCGTGACCAACCGTTCGCGACGCTGGAAGCCGCGCGTTCGGCTGTTCGCGACATCAAAACGCGCGGCGTACTGCCAGCGGGCGGCGTCACGGTTTGGCTTCGCGGCGGCATTTACGAGAGGACGAACACGTTTGCGCTTTCGTCTGGCGACAGCGGCACGACCGAGGCGCCGATCGTTTACCGCGCTTTCAACGGAGAAAAGGTTCGGCTCTTGGGCGGGCGGATCATCCGCGGGTTTGAATTGCTCAAAGACGAATCCCTGCTGGCGCGGCTCGACCCGGCTGCCCGAGGGCGCGTTTGGAAAGTGGACCTGAAACAAAAAGGAATCACCGATTTTGGACAGATCCGTTCGCGCGGGTTCGGCCGGCCCGCCTCTCCGGCCCACCTCGAATTGTTCTTTGATGGCAAGCCGATGACTTTGGCCCGCTGGCCGAACGAAGGCGCTTTCGAAAAAATCGCTGGCATCCCGGAAAGCAGCTCGGGCAATGACGAACATGGCGGAAAAATAGGCGCGCTGCCGGACGGTTTTTTCTTCAGCGGCGACCGGCCACAGCGCTGGCGCGACCCGACCAATATGTGGGTCCATGGCTATTGGTCGTGGGACTGGGCGAATTCGTACGAGCGGATCGCATCGCTCGATCTCCCGGCGCACCGGATCAAGACGGCGCCGCCATTCGGCCTGTACGGCTTTCGCAAAGGCCAGCGCTTCTATTTCCTGAATGCGCTCGAAGAGATCGACGAGCCAGGTGAATGGTATTTGGATCGCGCCACGGGCGTGCTTTATTTCTGGCCGCCAAAACCGATCGATTCGGCCGAGTCGATCGTGTCGCTGGTCGAACAACCGCTGATCGCGTTCGACCAAACATCCCATGTCACCGTTCGTGAACTGACGCTCGAAGCCACCCGCGGAGACGGCGTGGTGATCCGCGGCGGCGACGCGAATTTAATCTCTGGATGCACAGTTCGGCTAACTGGCGACTATGCCATTCGGATCGAGGGCGGCCACGCACACACGGTCAACTCGTGTGAAATTGCAGACAATGGGGATGGGGGAATCGCCTTGAATGGCGGCGATCGCCAAACGCTCGAGCGCGGCAATCACGTGGTGGAAAATTGTCAGTTCCAGCGGCAAGGGCGCTGGTCCAAGTGTTACGTTCCGGCCGTGCTGATCAGCGGCGTGGGGCAGCGGGTTTCGCACAATTTGATTCACGACCACCCGCACTGCGCGATTCTATTTAGCGGGAACGATCATCTGATCGATTTCAATGACATCCACCATGTCGCGCTCGAGACCGGGGATGTTGGGGCGATTTACACCGGGCGGGACTGGACGTTTCGCGGGAATGTCATTCGGCACAATTACATTCACGAGATCGGCGGCGTCGGCATGGGATCGATGGGCGTTTACATGGATGATTGCGTCAGCGGCACGAAGATTGTCGGGAATATTTTTTACAAAGTCACGCGGGCGGCGTTTCTAGGCGGCGGGCGCGATCATCATGTGGAAAACAATATCTTCGTGGATTGTCATCCCGCGGTTCAACTCGACGGGCGAGGGCTCGATCGATCTCCGGTATGGCACAACATGGTTTACGATTACATGAAGAAACAACTCGCCGCCGTGCCGAAGGAATTGTATCGCCGCCGTTACCCGGAAATCTCGGCCGTCGATACGTTCTACCAAAAGGACGGCGGTGTTCCTCCGGAAGGAAACGTGGTCGCGCGGAATATCTGCGTCGGAGGACAATGGCTGCAAGTCGGCTGGCATGCGGACAAAGCGATGCTTGAATTGCGCGACAATTTCATCGACCCGAAACCCGGGCTGGTTGCTCCGGAAAAATTGGATTTCCGAGTCCAGCCTGATTCACCGGTGTGGCGCGCGGGTTTCGAACCAATCCCATTCGAGAAAATTGGCCCGCAAAAAGAATAAGGCGAACCAGAGCGAGGCGGCCACGTTGATGACCATCAAAGAACGATTCCCACCCCGATCCTATCTTCCAGCCGGCGCATCAATCTTGTGATTTACCGGCAACTCTTCTTTTGGGCGGTGGCGCTCTCGTCCGTTTGCTTCGCCGCGGAAACAAATTCCACCTTGCTCGAACTCAGCACGCGATCGTTCTTTCTTGGCCGTGATTATTTCCTGCTCCGGAGCGGGCGCGCCCAGATGATCGTTCAAGCGGATCAGGCTGATCTTGGGCCCGCTGTGACTTACCTCTTATTCGATGCGGCCAATGCGCGCCAGAGCGTGCGAAAGGAAAACGCATTCAACTTCGTTCCCGGCGCCGGCTTCGGCGCGAGCGCGCTGGAAGTCACGCTGGGCGGTTTCAACTTCACCGCGCTGGGACATCGGACGACCACACGCTGGATCGTTGACGACGGCGTGCCCGCGATCGAAGCGGTCTGGTGGGCGGGCGGCGTTCGCGTGACCGAACGGCTTTCCGCGATGATTCGAGACGGCGTGTTCATTCGAAAAATTCTGCTCGAAGGCGCGAATCTGGCCGGCGAGGAAAGTTTGCGCGTTCATCTGCAGCTCCCGACCGGCGAATGCCAAAACGAGGGAAGCGCTCTCATTGTAAACAGCCGCGGCGCGCGTCTCGGCCTGGTGCTGCTCAACGCGCAGGCTGTGAAATGTGATCCCGCTGGGGGAATGGAAATCGGGCCGGTGCTGATCCGCGCGGGAACATCGCAACTGTTGGAAACATGCTTGGTCGCGCAAATTCCTTCCGGAGATCGCGCCAGTTTCAGCGCTCAACTCGAGCACTTGAGAAGCGACGGCGCGAAATCGTTGCGAACAGCGACCCAGGCGCATTGGCAGATCGTCTCGTCGATTGCCACTCCGGATTCAACCGTCCAGGAAATTTTCGATAAAACCCGGTTCGGCCTCGATGGAATGATCGCCGAGGACGGCACGATGGACGCCGGCATTTTCGAGTATGGCGCGCAATGGGTGCGGGACAGCAGCAACACCGCTCTGGGCGCTCTGCACGCAGGCCATTTCGAATTGGCCCGAGCTGCTCTCGAGAGAATTTTGAAACAGATGATCAGTCCCGCCGGAGCGACCATGATCGCGGGCTCGTTCGATACTCCGGACCGGGAACAGTTCGATCAGATGGGCGAACTGCTCGAATTGCTGAAAGCCTATTACGATTGGACCGGCGACGATTCGTTAATTCGGGAGAACCGCGAACGAATTCTTGCTTTGATCGAGCGGCCGCTCTCGCCTGTATTCCGCGATGGCACGGGCATGGTCCATAATCGCCGGGAATTTTGGGAGCGGACGTTCGAAGACGGCTACGAATTGGCTTACCAGACTTACGTTGTGCTCGGTTTGCTCGACGCGGCGGAATTATCGACCCTGCTGGGCACGCCCGAGCGCGCGGAGCGTTGGCGCGCTGAAGCTCGGAAAATTCGCGCGGCCATGTTTTCAGACGCCGGGTTTGTGGCGCAAGGGCGGCTGATCAAGCGGCGGAATATCGACGGCACAATCGCGGAGAAACCTCCAGCCAGTTTTAAGGGCTATCAACCCGATGCTCCGATGACCACCGAGCGCGAGCACCTGTTGCAGCCCGACGCAACTCAAGCCTTGCCCATTGCACTGGGACTGGTCCCCGCCACTTCCGATTTGGCCAACCGAACCTTGGATGATTTGGAACGGCTTTGGAATGCCCGATGGTCCGACGGCGGGTACGATCGTTATCACACGAGCGTCCAACCGGATCAACCAGGGCCTTGGCCCTTTGCCACTTGCTTTATTCTTCGCGCCCAGCACGAAGCTGGATTCTTCGGCCGCAGCCGGCGCTCGCTCGAATGGCTGAATTCGATGGCGGGCGGACGAGCTGGGTTGTGGTTTGAGGAGATTCCTTCCATCCGTTCGCTGAATCACTCGTGCGGGTTAGTCTGCTGGACCTCCGCCGAACTCGCCCAATTCGTGGTTCGCCATTATTTAGGCGTCCGATTTGAAAACCATCAAATGGTCGTCCGCCCCGCGCTTTATCCAGGCGCCGGCCGCGTCGAAGCTAATCTCCGTTACCGAAATGGGCGTTTGAAGATGGAGGTGGATGGCGCGGGCTCGATCGTCTCGGCGAGAGTGAACGGTGTCGAGGTCCATCCCGACGCGGGCGGGTCGATTCGTTTGCCGCCCGAGTTCAGTGGCGGGGACGTCATCATTCACGCCAAACATTGACGCCTGACAGGCTGCCGAAGAATCGTGCGCAGCCGCTCCGCTGGGACCCGGCGAGGATCCGGGAGAAAGGTTTGATGATGTTGGCCATCGCATTCGCATCGTGCAAAATTAAATTCATCGCCGCAAACTCGCGGCGCCCACGATGAAAAAAGCTCACGGCAAAGTCGGCCTATTTGGAATCGGTCTGGCGGCTTATTGGCCCCAATTCGCCGGATTGAAAGAACGGCTCGAAGGGTACCAATCGATCGTCGCCTCGCGTTTGCGCCAGTTTTGTGAGGTGGTCGATGCCGGTTTGGTCGACAGCGCGCCCAAAGCAGCCGCCGCGGGCGAACAGTTCGCGCGCGAGGGAGTCGAATTGGTCGTCTGCTACGTGGCCACCTACGCCACGAGCAGCCAAGTTCTGCCCGCGGTTCAGAAAACCCATGCGCCCGTGCTGGTGCTGAATTTGCAACCGGTCTCGGCGCTCGATTATGCCCGGACCGACACGGGCGAGTGGCTGGCGAATTGTTGCGCCTGTTGCGTTCCGGAAATTGCCTGCGCCTTCGCTCGCAGCCGAATCGATTTCCACGTTGTCACAGGAGTGCTCGGCGTCACGAACGGCCACTTTCGCGAAGCCTCCCCTACGCATCCGGACGCCCAACGGGCTTGGAACGAGATCGAGCATTGGGTTCGCGCCGCCTCGGCAGTGAGCCAGCTCAAAACAAGCCGGATCGGTTTTCTCGGGCAGACTTATCCGGGCATGCTCGATATGTACAGCGATTTCACTCAGCACACTGCCCAGCTCGGCACGCACATCGAAGTGCTCGAAATGTGCGACCTCGCGGCTCGCTTGCCTTCCGCGGAAGAGAAAGTGGTTGGCGAGAAACACGCCGAGGCCGAATTGATTTTTAATATTAGCGAGGACAGTCCGTCCGATCCCCTGGCCCGCGCGCCTGCGCCCGAGCAAATGGAATGGGCCTGCCAGGTCGCGGTCGCGCTGGACCGGTTAGCCGCTGATTTTAATTTGCAGGGCCTGGCTTATTATTATCGAGGGCTCGATGGGAACGAATATGAGCGGCTCGGCGCAGGACTGATTCTTGGCTGTTCCCTGCTCACGGCCCGAGGAATTCCCGCCAGCGGCGAAGGCGATTTGAAAAACTGCCAGGCCATGAAAATCCTCGACTTGCTTGGCTGCGGCGGGAGCTACACGGAATTTTACGCGATGGACTTCGACGAGAATTTTTTGCTGATGGGCCACGATGGTCCGTTCCATTTAAAAATTGCCGAGGGCCGTCCGATGTTGCGCGGACTTGGCCTTTATCACGGCAAACGGGGCTATGGCGTCAGCGTCGAAGCCCGAGTGAAGCTCGGTCCGGTTACTTTGCTGGCCATGACCCAGACAGCCGAGGGCCAGCTGAAGCTCCTCGCGACCGAAGGTGAAAGCATTCCAGGTCCAACCCTTCAGATTGGAAACACCAACAGCCGAATTCGCTTCGCCTGCGGACTGACGAACTTCGTGAATCGCTGGTGCCTCGAAGCCCCGACGCACCATTGTGCGCTTGGCGTAGGCCGAGTATTGCCCGTGGTGCGCAACATTGCGGCACTTCTGAAACTCCCCTACGTGGAAATCGGTTGAGCCCGCGTCCCTGCAGAGGCGCTGTTGGTTTCGAAGGCTTCAGCCAAACCGCAGTCGAAACCTGCTCACATCGAGAGAAGTTTTGCCTTCGAGCAACAGGTCCGCCGCGATCTCTCCCATTACACTCGAAAATTTAAACCCGTGCCCGGAACAGGCTGACCCGATCAGCACCTGCGCATGCGCGGGGTGACGGTCGATTAGAAAATGGCCGTCGGGAGTATTCGTGTACATGCAAACTTCCGTTGCCAGCAACGGGCCGTCGGCCTCAGGAACAAAACGGCGCAAGAGTGAACGCATTTCCTCCTCTTCCGAGCGCGTCACGGTCCGGTCAAGCGTGTCAGGATCAGCCGTGGCCCCCTCGTGATGTTTGGCAATTTTGAACCCTTGGCCCAAGTCAGGGAACGCGTAAAAAAATCGCGTGGGCTCATATTCACAGATGAAGATCGGCAGACGCTCGGCCGTGAACTCGGACGGTCTGCGCGGGGCGAACCAAAATTGAATTTGGCGTTCGATGCGCAACGGCAACCGCAGCTCGGGAACCAATCGGTTCGTCCAGCTTCCAACAGAAAAAAACAATTGCGCCGCCGTGTATTCGGCTTGGTCCGTCCGCACGGATACGCCCGATTGGCCGGCCCGCCAGCCGCACACTCTTTCCCGTGTTTTTAGAACCGCTCCGGCTCGGTCAGCGGCGCGCAGATGCGCGTCAATGCACTTCTCCGGAAACAGAATTCCAGCGCGTGGCTCGAGAATCCCGCGCATGTCTCCGGTGGGATGAATGGCCGGAAACCGCCGGCGAATTTCATCCGCGCGCAATTCTTCAAACTTGATGTGATGCTGGAGCGCGCTTTTCCGAGAACCGCCCACGAGCAGGCCGTCCGTGGGTCCAATCATTATCCCGCTGGTTTGCTGGAATAACCTTGCGCCGGTGGCTTTCTCCAAATTGAACCAGAGTTCGTAAGCGCGCTGGACCAGCGGCACATAACATGGATGCTCGAAGTACGCTTCGCGGATAATTCGCGTCTGGCCGTGTGAAGAACCGCGATTGTGCGGCGGCTGGAATTGATCCAGCGCAAGCACGCGTGCGCCGCGTTTGGCCAAATGAAACGCGGTGGCGCTTCCTAAAGCGCCCAATCCGACGACGATCACGTCAGCGTGGTCCTGGGGATTCATCGACTGAACTTGGCAGGATTCAGCGGCCAATCAAAGCAAACGGACTGGCGCCTCAAAGTTATTGCTGCTACGACAGCATCCAACCATGAAACTACTGTTTCTCAGCTTCTTTGCCGCGGCCAGCTTCTGGGCCCAGGCCCAAAGCACGTCGCCAATCAGCATTCGTGTCGATTTCGCGGAGCGCGTCGGGCCTCTGCACATCGATCAGATGGCGCTCGGTCAGGGCGGTCTCTCGGACAATCCGATGTGGGCGGACCGCATTCAGGAGATTCGCGCGCTTCATCCGCGGATCATTCGCATTTTCATTCAGGAATATTTCAACTTGATGCCAGAACCCGGCCATTACCAATTCGCCACGCTCGATCGATCGGTCGATACGATCATGGCCACCGGCGCCCAGCCGCTCATGTGCATCTGTTTTAAACCGCGGGCGCTTTTTCCGACGATCAACCAGGACGTTGTTGAGCCCAACGATTACACCGTTTGGGAAGAGCTCGTGTTCAATCTGGTCCGCCATTACAAAGAGCGCGCGCCGGGAATTCAATACTGGGAAATCGCGAATGAACCTGACATCGGCGAGGACGGAGGTTGCCCGTATCGTTTTCAGCCGAGCAATTACAATCGTTATTTTCAACACACCGCGGCCACGATTCTCCGCGCCGATCCCGCCGCCCGAGTGGGAGGTCCCGCGCTGGCCAATGTGCGTTCGCCCATCCTCCCGGCCCTGCTCGAGTTCTGTCACTCGGAGCGCCTCCCGCTGCACTTTGTTTCCTGGCACATTTACAGCAGCAGCCCGAAATCGATCGCGTCCACCGTCGATTATGTTAGCGGGCTGTTGAAAAAATTCCCTGCCTTTCACCCGGAAACTTTTCTGGACGAGTGGAACATGGATCTGGGGACTCCGCCGGGTTCTCCGTCGTTTCAGCCCTGTTACGTGGCCGAGGCAATCTGGCAAATGAAACGGGCGGGCCTCGATTATTCCTGCTATTACCACATTCGCGATTGGCACGTGTCCTACGAACAATTCCGCCCTTTCATGTCCGAGCACGGCACGGCTTTCATGACGCGATGGTGGAATCGCATGCCGCAGTTCGATGGATTGTTCGATTACCAGAACAACATCCGTCCGGCCTACTTCACGTTTAAACTGCTCGCGCGCCTGGCGGGGGACCAACTCCGTATCGATCTTCCCGACTCGACTGTTCATGGCTTTGCCACACATGACGACCGTTTGCGGATGGACAATCTCCTCCTTTGGAATTTCTCGGACCGGCCGGCCGCAGTTGAAGTTTTCTTGGCGAATTTGCCCAAGCAGACGCGGGTGCGGCATCTGACCTTGGATGCGGCGACCGGCCATGCCGACGAGAACGCGCGATTGCGTCCTGATCCGCCGGCTGGGTTTGGAAAAGGTGATCAGCGGCTGAAGCTCGCATTCGAACCTTACGCGATTCATTACTGGTCGTTCGAGTGAGGGAGGTGAATGGGCGCAAGAAATGGACATTTCCACATGATATATATTGCCCTTCTCCTTCTAGTTTCGGCGCTGACCGCCTCTGGCGCCGGGCGCGTCGTGGTCAGACCCGCGGACAACGGTGAGGCGCTCGTCAATCCCGGCATGGGCTGGACGCTGCATTTTTATTCCAATTTCATCGAGAACTACGGATCGAAGCTGGCGCCGTCCGACACACTCGACGACTGGCCGGGGCTTTCGACCATTTATCTGCGCGTGCCTTGGGCATATTTGGAGCCGAAGGAAGGCCAGTTCAACTGGTCGCTGTTCGACACTCCAGCCCAACGGTGGATTCCCAAGGGCAAACGCATCGCCATCCGCGTCAGTTGTTCCGAGAGCTGGCTGCGTTACGCCACGCCGCAGTGGGTGCAGGACGCCGGCGCGAAGGGAGTGGAATTCGAGTTTGGCAAAGGACCGAGGGCGGGCGGGCCGTTGTGGGACCCGGATTACCTCGATCAGGTCTTTTTGCAGAAGCTGGAGAACTTTCTCGCCGCGATGGCGCGGCGTTACGATGGCAACCCGAATGTCGCGTTCATTGACATCGGCTCGTTCGGCATGTGGGGCGAAGGACACACCGGCTTTAGCAGCCGGCTCAACGAAGAGCAAACGCTCGCGGTGGCCAAGGAGCATATCGACCTTCATCGTAAACATTTCACGAATACGCTGCTGTGCATCAGCGACGATGTGGCCGGGTCGAGCAAGCCCGGCCGGCATTTTCCCGCGATGGACTATGCGCTCTCCAAGGGCGTCACCATGCGGGACGACAGCATCCTCGTGCAGCCGCCGCCGCATTCGTGGCATCACGCCGAGATGGCGCAGGAGTTCTGGCCGCGGCTGCCGGTCATCCTCGAGCATGAGCATTACGGCGCATCCAAAAGGCGCAATGCGTGGAGCGGTGACTTGCTGCTGAAATCCGTTGAAGATTACCACGCGAGCTACATGTCCATTCACTGGTGGCCGCGCGAATTCTTGAATGAAAACCGCGAAACCGTGGCGCGCATCAATCAGCGGATGGGCTATCGGATTCAGCTCCGCGAAATCTCCTTCCCGTCCGAGGTTGCGCTCGGCCAATCGTTCATGGTCGAGGCGGCGTGGGCGAATGCCGGAGTGGCGCCATGTTACGGGGGTGGTTTCTGGGCATTAACCCTCAAAGACGAGCAAGGCGGCGTGGTCTCCGCCAACGTGGACGAGAGTTTCGATTTCACGCAACTCAAGATCGGCCCGCCGGAACATGCGCCGGTCACAACGCGTCAGGCGCTCTTCACGATCGCGCTCGGCCATGTGGACCCGGTCGGACGACACGCGCCGCCTACGAAACCGGGCGCCTGCGATGTTTTCATTTCGGTTGGGCGTCGTGACGGCACTCCGATTCTCGCGCTTCCGATGAAAGGAGACGATGGCCATCGACGCTACAAAGTGGGCTCGCTGCGATTGGGCCTGGCCGAGCTGGCCTCCCCAGGAAAGTGAGGACGCAACCCCTCCCCACGAACCGGAGCTCATTTCGAATTTGAAATTCGTTTGGCTGGCCTTTAGCAAATCAGCCCCTCTTGTTGGGTCGGGAAGAGACAAGTAACCGTTGGTCACGTGGAAGGCGGAGGGGTTGGACTGGCGGGGGGCGTCGTCGAGGTGAATCGTATGTCCACGGCGTTTTTTAATACGGCGGAGAAATGAGCCTCGCCAACGACCGTCAGAAACACAAAGCCCATGGCCAGGTATTTCAAGTCCTCAGGCAAGACCTTCTTCTCGTAATCATCAAAGGCCGCGCGCATTTGTTGTTTTAGGTCGTCATCAAGGTTCTGGAAGGCCATCAGGGAAGCCATCAAATACTCACTGGCCATGCGAAATGAACCGAGAAGCCGCATTTGTTCAAGGGCGCGCACAATGATGGCCTGCCGTCGTTCGGCGCGGAACCGATCCACGTTCTTATCCACCGTTCGTAACAAGATGCGGATGACAAAGTCCGGGCCTATCGAGATATCCTTCTCGTCTGCGCCCTTGATGACCGCCACCTTGGCGCGCATGACTGCAGCGGCGCCGAATCCCGCTGCGATCGCCGCGAGGAGGCCATCGCCCGCCACGGCGGCGAATTTCGCCGGGTAGCGGTAGAGGATCATGAGCGCGATGAGCGAGAGGGCGCCGTTGAGAAAAACGTAAATCAAACCGTACGGACTCCGGCAGGCGTGCAATGGCTCGTCACGGTAGCGCGAAATAATCTCGGTGGCCCCTACCAGCATGCCGCATAAAAACGCCAGCAGCGAGGCGCGCCAATGTTCCAAGGCGAGATTGTTCGGGAACAATGTCCAGAGCGCCGCCGCCACCAGCAACACAACCCACACCAGTGGCCAGTAGCCTTCGCGGCGAAGCGGGTTCATGGAATCAGGCGGACTTCAACAAACGGACAAGATGGTTTCCACGGAGATCACGCTCCACAATAGCAATCAGGCCAAGTGAAGCCAGGCGGTTAATCACGCCTTGAAACTCCTCAAAACTGGAGACGGGACGGTCCCGGTTGACTTTCTCGATCAGATCGTGCAGCCGCATCTCCTTGTTTGGGGACTGGCTCAATTGTGTAAAGATGGGCTGGCCAAAGAGAATGGTGGCCTCGTTCAATGCGGCCTCCGCAGGAGGGACAGGGGCTTGGTTCGGCGCGTTGCTTTGTTGCGAGCCGCTGACGACATAATCCATTGAAAATTTGTCAATCTTCATGGCCACTTGATAATCCAGCGCGCCAACCCCCGCAAGGGGTCCTTTAGCCACGATCGTCGAATTGCCGTCAAGTAGAGGCGCGCTGCTGCCATTGTTGCAGCGATTTCGGAAGCTGGTCGGAGTTCGCGTTTTAATTTCGCCGGAGTTGAATTTTTAGGGATTCTGAGAATTTGATCCATCGTTCATGATGCGGCGGAGGTCAAGGACGGTGTCTCGTGCGGCGACTGGCACCGTGCCATCGCTCTTCATGCCCGATTTTCTGGCGCTCCCAACAAGCGCAGAAAATCGGAAGCCGCGACGATGGGAATTCCACTGGCTTGCTTCAATTTGAGCAAATGGCTTTTGTCGCCGGTTACGAGGTAGTCGGCTTGGGCAGCCACGGTACATTCGATGAACATTTCATCATCCGGGTCGGCAGTGGCAGCGGGAAGCGGCGCGGGCACATAGAGATGACCAGCTTGTCTGATTGCCGAAAGCCAGTCGGTCGGTTGCTTCGTCGGATAGCGAACGGCAAGGCGAGCGATAATTTCGTCGTACTCAGTGAGGATTGGATGACTGATGGCCAGGTCGAATCTTCCCAGCGCCCAAGCCTCCAGACAGTGGGCGGGTTTACCGCGCCAATAGGTGGCGCTGGCAACGATGTTCGTGTCGAGGACGACGATCATCGCCGCCGGGCGCGCACTTCTCGAAGGGCTTGCTCGACGGCAGCGTCATCCTCCGGCGACGGTCTTGACTGCGCCCGGCTGCGTTCCAACAACTCAGCGCATTGCTCCGCCGTCAAGGGTTGGTGTTTACGCATTACAATGGTGCCTTTGTAAAGCTGAACATCCAACGTGTCGCCTGGTTTGAGTTGAGCGCTCTCACGAAGCTCGAGAGGAATCACGATTTGGCCATCAGATGACAACGTCGCGTTCATAAGGCAATTAAAGGCTCGGGGTGACGGTGAGTCAAGTGACACAACGGAAATCTTCTACGGATGAAATGGAGTCTGTTGTCGCCGAGGCAAATCACCAAAGGCCTGTGTCTTGGGATTGAATTGGCTTCGATTCCTCCATCGGACTCTTCGCATTACCTTCGAGTTACGCGCGGCGCACGACGAAATAAGGCTGGTTAGCGAGATCGGCCTGAAGGCCCGGATACAACCAGGCCTGGCCGTGGCGGTCGTGCAGTTCAAAGTAATACATCAATGGATAAGGCGAATCCGTGTACTCGCCCGGAATGGTCTGCCGACAATGGTTTCCCTGGGCGGCAAACTCAATGATGCGGTAATCCTCGGCCTGGTTGACGTGCCTATAATGAAGCCGGGCTAACGTCAGGTCGTAGCCCGCTTCGAGCGCCATCTCGATGACGACTGGGTCGCCCCGTCGAAATGAAACCGGCGGCAAATGGTCGCATCGTGGTCGGGAGGGCGAGGCCGCGGCGGAAGCCAGCGCCGCAGCCAGCAGCGCAGTGGCCGATGCGCGCTTCTCGCTTTCAGGCTGCGGGATTGTGGCGGGTTTCTCTTTCTGCGCGTTTTCCATCGCTGCCAAATCCTTTTCGATGGCTGGCAGCCGATCGGCCCAATGACCGCGCAAGTGCGGCTCCCGGCCAAAAGTCAGATTGTCTTGATAGACGCCCTTCGTGGCCTGGACGATTTTCTCCCAGGCGCGGCGGGCCGCGCGGTAGTAACTCACGGCCTGATCGAGGGCGGCCGGATCATCGAGGCGTTCGAAAAGCGCGTAGGCCAATCCGGCCCGGAGTTTCTCCGCGAGGAACCGCCCGGTCCCGCTCTGCACGGCCACATCAACCGCCAGACGTTTGAAGGTAGCGGTGTTCGAATCAGCGATCTGTGCCTGCGCTTTGGCCAAATGTGCGTCCGCCGCATCCGCCAGCGTCTCGAACCATTGCGCCACGTCCAGCGGCGAATATTTTCCGCTGGGTCGGTCTTTGACGAGCTCGTCGGCAAATTCATGGATGCTCGAGAACAGGCCCGGATCAATCGCGTTCACAGCTTCGAAACGCTTTCCAACGATCGGAATGTTCGTGTAGATCTCCGGCCAATAACCGTTATTCGAGGCCGAGGGCAGATGCGCTGTCGTTGCCAAGGGCAGAACACGGCTCGCATTGGCCAGCGCAGCTTCGCAATCGTTTGCGGCGGCGCCAAACTCAGCGCGTAAAGATCGGCCCCACGAATCTGGCTCGGCGTTGGGATTGTAAAGCAGCCGTCCCCAGACGCGATACGTGTAGAGATGCTTTTGCCAGTCGCCTCCGGCCGGACGCAACCGGGCGTCGGCATAACCATTGCGGTCGCCAGGCAAACCCGATCCCATCCGCCCTTTAAAGGAAAGCGGCTCGCACAATTCCAAGCCGAGAGATCCGCAGAAGTTGGCCAGACGGCCGTAGCCTCCCGCCAGAACTGGATCGCCCCACAACAGAAAGCGCTGTGTGCCGGGCCAAATGCGATAAAGGACACCGTAGCCGCGGTCCTCTCGCAGATAATCGGCGTAGCCGTAACGCGTGAAATTTCGTTGCTGCTCGATGGAATATTGCTTTCCAGGGAGAGGCTTGAACCGTTCGCCATCCTGGATGGTGGTCTGGTGATAGGGCAATCCCATGTGCTCGGCCCAGTATTTGGGGGAGACGTTGACGGGCAATCCGGTCTTCAATGCCATCTCGAGCAGGCTGTGTTCGATGCCTTTGGAATGAATGTCGATTTCAACGCGGCGACGGCACCGCGCGACTCCATCGAAAACCGTCTTCCAAAATTGATCGGATCCTTGCGGAATGCCGCTCTCGGAATGACAGCGAAAGGTAACTCCGTTGATGGCCGGACAAGCCTCGAGCAACGCGTGCAAAGCGTCCCGGCAATAGGCCGCGTGGTTCTCCGGCGTCAACCCTGTGATCGTGTAGTTGACGTCGGGGCTGTCGATGAACTTGTAGGCGTGAGTCCAAAGGGCCAATTGGAAATGAAGTCCGCGCGCCGCCGTCTCTTCGCTAATCCAGCGCAGCATCGCGAGGTTCCGCTCGCGTTCCTCAGCGGGCAGCGGATTGGCCGTGACATCGTACCCTGGCACTGTCACGAGAAACGGATAGGCGAAATAAAAATAGGAGTCGGGCACTCGGCGAGGCGCATTGTATCCCAAGCCAAGCGCCAGGCTGAAACGATTGAAACGCTGCGCCACCAGCATCGAGAGATAAGGCCGCCAAAAGGATTTGTCGTAGAACCAGGACTTGTCTTCCACGTCGCTGCTGAACAGGCGTGTGATGCTGCGAATGGGATTGGCCGGGCGCTCAATGATGCGATCCACCTTTCGGAGCGTGTCGACCGGTTCGCCGGCACAAGCAACGCGATCCGCCAATTCGAGCAAGCCATAAACCAGACCTCGCACGTCCGAACCGCAAGCGAGCAAAACCGGTTGCGCACCCGCTCGTTCTCGGACCAGCCCTAACGATTCGGGGGCCTCGGGAACAGTAGCGCCGGCGCTCTCGAGAACCTCGCGGGCCAGAGGCGAGCCGCGACTCGCCACCAGAATGCGATCAAAACCGGCTTGGGTCTGATCGAGCCGTTCGCTCATCTGAACGGTGACACCTTGGGCCTTGATCACCTCCTGCAAACGTTCGATGGCCCAGCGCACCGGAGGCTGCTTGAGCGTGGCATCCGCGGCGTCGGACACGATGGCAATGCCGATGCTCTTGTTCTGGCCGAAGACAGACGGTGGCAGGATATTGGCGCCAGCGAGAACAGCGGCGGTTTTCTTGACGAAACTCCGGCGAGTTTCCCGCCGGCCTGAAGCCGCGGATTCAGGGGGGTTCATAAGAGTGATTTACAGAGCAAACAAGCCAAGCCGCTGAAGAATCGAGATTTCATGATCAGGGAATTCCTCTTTGGTTGTGCATCCGCCAGATCCGCAGGTAAAGGAATTTCAGCGATCTTCACTTTTGGCGCTCGCGTCGTTTATCTTTACCACTTTTTGAACGAGCGCGCGGCATGTAGAGAGCTGGTTCAAGAAACTGGGGCTGTGCCCGCCGGCGCAAGGAGGCGGAGCCGTGCCGGAAATCGGCGTTTGACGCGCCCATATTGTAGCCTTATTGTATCTACACATGAAAACGATGATTCAGCGCTGGGGCAACAGTCTGGCGCTCCGCATCCCCAAGGCTTTTGCTGAGGAAATCTCCGTGCGCGAAGGCGACGAGGTCGAGATGAATGTGTCCAAGGGACGGCTCGTGGTTGCCCCGCGTCCGCCGCGCAGCTATCACCTCGCTGATCTGGTGGCGCAGATCCGCCCCGGCAACCTGCACAAGGAAATTGTCATCCAAGGTCCGCAGGGGAAGGAGATCTGGTAATGCCGCGCCGGTACGTCCCCAAACGCGGCGACGTCGTCTGGCTGCACTTCGATCCGCAAGCGGGCCACGAACAGGCCGGCCGTCGTCCCGCTGTCGCCCTCTCTCCCGAGAGCTACAACCAGAAAACGAGCCTTGCTCTGTTCTGCCCGGTCACCAATCAAGTCAAAGGCTATCCCTTCGAGACGCCGCTGCCGCCGGAGTTGCCCGTGCGCGGCGTGGTGCTTTGCGACCAGATCAAAAGCCTCAATTGGACCGTGCGCCAGGCCGAGTTCATTTGCGAACTGCCGGAGGAAACGCTCGATGATGTGATGGGGAAGGCGCTCGCCCTGCTGAAATAGCCATGAGACTCCTCCACTTCCACCCGGACAGCGCGAACTTCAACGCCGTGTGGACAATTGCCTTCCCATCCGACCTCTTCCTCAGCCACCGCGCGAAGGACAAAGCGGTGGTGCGCCCGCTGGCCGAAATGTTGCAGCAGGACGGGCTGAAGGTGTGGTTCAATGAATGGGTGCTCAAGCCCGGCGACGGCATCCCGGCGAAGATCGACGAAGTCCTTTACCTCAACGGTTATTGTTGAGGATGAGATATCCTCAGCAAATACCGCGAATGGCGTTACTTGAGCGTACTCAAACGTGATTGCGGCGTGCGCTGTCCCCAAGCCGATCACGAAGAAAGTTGTTATATGCGCGATTACTTTTTGCGAAGCACTTAGGCGGAAAGGGATTTTGCAAACACTATTCATTGGTTTATCAGGCTAAGCCAGGCAGAAGGCGTTGGGGCAAGGAAGATGTCTCCCCACAAGGGGTCAATTTTTGAGAACCTGCAACTGCCCGCGACAACAGGTGCCCTGCTGAACGCCGTCGGTCCCAATGGCAAGAGACGGACGCGTCTCCGCAGGGCGGTGGAACGGAGTGTTCAGGCTGCGAGCGTACGGCGGAGTCACCTCAAAAGCTCCTGCATGGGGTTCTGGGAGCATTACCAGCAGCGATATGGCTTTTGGTGTCCGGCCATTGACGCGGCGGTCGAGAGGTTCCTCGAATACGGCCATCCGCAACACGGGTTTGCTCGCGTGCGTTGCCTTGAATGCGCCTGCGAGTTCGCCTGGAGCGAGGAGATTGATTCCAAAGTGCCGAGGGATTAAGGTCTGTCCATGAGCGCAAAATTTGCCACGCTGGTTGAGAATTTGCGAAGCTGTTCTACCGAGGAAAAGCTCGAATTGAAATCCGTTCTCGAACGCGCATTGATTGACGAACGCCGTCGCGAAATCAAGGCCAACGGGCGGCGAAGCATGGAGGAGTTGAAGCGCGGCAAGTTGAAATTTTCCAGTTCCATCAGCGAACTGAAAAAATGCCTGGCCGAATGACGGAGATTGCTTTCAGTTCGTCCTTCAAGCGGGCATTCAAGAACCGCATTGCGGGCCGCAAACCGCAGGAGGAAAAATTCTGGAAGCGGGTGGAAATGTTCCGGAACAACCCGCATGACGCGCGACTCCACACGCACAAACTCTCCGGCGACCTGCAGGAGTATTGGAGTTTCAGCGTCGAATACGATGTCCGGGTCGTGTTTCAGTTCGCCGCCAAAAACCGGGCGGTCTTCCATGACATCGGCAGCCACGACGAGATTTATTGAGAGCTTGTTTGATAACTCGATCAAAGCGCCGCGTGGAGGCATGTGGCGTAAGCATTAGCCGAAGACGTTTCAGTCAATGGTATTGTCATAATTGTCATTGAGGGCGTGCCGTTGATTTCACGGCTGCGTCCGGTGTGTTCGGCGCTGCTTGAGGCCAGAGCGATCGCCAGTAGCGGCGGTCGGTTTCGTAAACGTCGATGGGATCACCTGCGGCGTAGCTCGGCGCGAGAATGCCGTAGCGCTTCATCTCGCGAATGTATTCGGGTTCCGGGCGGAAGGTGGTCATATTGAACCGGGTGATTGACTCCAAATAAGTTTTGGCCTCTTGAATTCCTGAGAGCAGCTCCTGATAGTCCGTATCCTCGGTGCTAGTGATAATGTCGCCGCAGATCCCGTATCCGCCCGCCGATTTGGCGAGGGGCGCCAGCAGTTGCAGAGATTTCTCGGGACGCGAAAGGTTATAGAGCGCGTGCCGTGAGAATTGCAGGCGCGGGTCGGCATACTGTTTCATCCATTCCACCGAGCCCAGCCTGAGCGAGCCATCGCCGTAGGTCTTCAACCAAGGCGGATCCCAGAAGCGCGGAAGGCCGCCGCCGTATGCGAGATGGTGTAATGGAAAACCAAGATCGTCCGCGGGTGAAGCCGGAAGTCTCAGGCGTCCAGTGTGACAGGAAGCGCAACGACGTTCCATGGCGTTTTTGGCCCGTTTGAGGCCAGGCCAGCGCAAGTAATCGATTTTCGGCCGGGTGCCGTATTGCAACTCCGCGTAGGGACCTATCATACCGCTGCCGAGCGCGGCGTAGGTTCCGGGAAACGTGGCCGAGGCGTCGATCCACAGTTGCACCATTCTCAGTTCGTGAGCGGTCAGAGTAACCCCGTAATGGGAACCGTTGACTTTGTCCATCAGAGAGCTGGCCGAACTGCCGATGCTGTAGGGCGGATAACTTCCGCGGCCCAAGTCGCGGCCATCCGCGATCTGCAGCCGCGCGGAGAGCGTAAAATAACTGTGCGTGAACATCGGCCCTTGATCGCCCGTCAGAAGCGCCCGGCCGGCGTACTTGTCCACGTCATGGCACTTCAGACAATGCGTGTTCCAGATCGGTTGGATATCGCGGGGATAATCGAACACATCCGGCGCGCCGGGAATGGGACTGATCTCGCGCGGCCGCCGCTGCGCCGCTGCGACGATGCCTTGAGTGTACGGAGACGAAGCCCGGTTCTCATGGCAACCGCTGCAGGCGGCTACTTCGCCCGGCATGACGGTAAAGAAGCTGAGCATTCGTTTGACCGAAAGATCATGCTCGTCCAAGGCGACCAATTGAAGGCTGCGGAGCGCGGGCACTTTGGCGTTGACCGATCCATCGGTTTCAACAGGAACCGTCCCCAAAACGCGGTTGAGCGTGTAAGACCCTCCGTAACTGATCGGGTCCATTGACCCCGAGTAATTGACCGGCTTTGGAAGATTCTCAAGAATCAGGAGTTTCTTGATCGTGCCGCGCCGAATCCCCTCCATATTCCGGCCCTGGTAAATATCCAGCACCATGATTTGGCCGGTGGTTTCGCTCAAGTCGACTCGTGGAGCGATGATCGGCTCTCGCAGGCGTGGCCGAAGAGGACGCGGCTCGTGCAGCCAAGCGCCGCCTTTCGCCAACTCCGTGGATAATCGATAGATCTCGCGTGTCTCGCCCCGACTATTCATCAAGAGCAATCGGTCCTGTTGCGCGACGAAAAAGGAATCTTCCGACAACGGATAGGGATCGCGGAGGGTCAGGGCCGGATTGATGATCTCCTGAGCTGCCTGGGCGTCAGGGCCGAGACCATGACGCACGAGGGCGATTCGCCCTTCGTGTTCCGCTCGACCGTGATTGGGCGAGTTGGCCATCACAATTCTGGCGCTGCCGGGCAGGGGCTTGGCATCCAGAAACACATCTCCGGGATGCATGTTTCCGTAATAAACCATCTGCCCAGCGCCGTCGGGATTCATGGTCCAGAGATGATGGAAATGTTCGCGTGATCGATCGACGTATTCCCAGCGCGTGTAAAGGATGCGGCCATCGGGAAGAACCCAAGGCGTGTTGTCCTGCTCGATATTGGATGATAATGGGCGGATGTTCTTCCCATCGCCGTCGCAACGGTGGAGGGTGGCGACTTGCACGTACCAGCACGGGACGTAACGGTTGCAACGGCTGGAACAAAAGACGATCCCGCCGTCGGGCAGATAGCACGGTTCGATGTCGTCGAAGGGGCCGTTCGTCAGTTGTTTTAAACCGCTCCCGTCGGCGTTGATCTCATGGAGGTGATAGTAGGGCGTACCTCCCTTGCGATACGAAAAGACTATCCGCGCTCCGTCATAATGAACCTGGGGATCGCGAACGCTGCCCTCGGGATCATCGATCAATAGGGTCAGCTGTCCGGTGTCCAAATCCAGTCTACAGAGCCGGCCACCCGCTCCGTAACAGATCTTGGTTGCGTCGGTGATCTGATGTCCGAAATTCTCATACCAGTGCGGCCCCTTCGGCTGACGCACGGCAAAGATGACTTCTTGTGCGGGAGCGTTAACGAAGGAAAAAAGGAAACAGCAGAAGACGGCAAGAACCGATCCCCGTAGTCCAGGGTTTTGATAAGCGTTCATATTCGGTGTGCGCGACACGCGGCGTGGTTTTGACGGTGTCAGCGAACGCTTTCAGCTCGGTTTTTATTTGGCTCTGGAACTGTTGCGTCGTAAAGCCGACGAGCCCGACGAGGCCGCCGCTCGGACATTATTCACCGGCGGAGCCGAAGCTGAACCGGTCATGACGCGGTAAAATCGATGGGGAAAGTTTCCAGACTCGGCATCGAGGAAAACCGCCGTCAGGGCGCTGGCGGCGAGTGTCCCGACTTTTGTCCAAGCCTGGAAATCGGTCGTGGCTTCGATGGTATAATTGTTTCCGGCCAGGGTGTTGAACGTCATTTCAAAGCTGGCGTCTGCCTTCCGGCGCATCGATGTGATTTTGAAGTCTCCCCCGGGAATCGGAAGCGCCACGATGATTGCGACGGCAGGGGAATCGGAGGCTGAACCTAAATTATCGTAGGCCCGCGCCACCAGCCGATATTCCCCCGCGGCAACCCCTGTCCAAGAAAAAGAAAATGGCGCGGCCGCATCCTCACCCAGTTTGGTGGACCCTGCATAGAATTCCACTTTGACGATATTGCCATCGGAATCGCTAGCCGCCGCTTGCAGCGTAATCGTCGCGCCCGCCGCGAAATTCTGGCCCGCGGTTGGGCTCGTGAGAGTGACCGTCGGCGGCGCATTGCTCGAGACGAAAGCGCCCCGCCGATATACCGCGCCGAACACGGCGTCGCTGAGCCAGACTGTAGGCGAGCCGTTCGGAGACAAGCCGTCGGTCCCGAGTGCCTGGCGATAAAGCGAAAATCCTGTCGACACGTTCGGATCGACTTGAGCGTAGACCACGGCGGTGTCGTCGCCTGTAAACACGGGCGTTCCCAGGGCGCCAGCTTCTCCCATTTTCGCGATTTGCGCTGTTTGTCCGGTTCGCAAATTGCCGACATAAAGGGTGGAAATGCTGCTGGCCTTGTCGATTGTTTCGTAGGTGAGCAACTCGTTGTGGACATTGCCCAGGCTCGGATTGCCGAAGTCGAGGCCTTCATTGAGGTCGATCAACATGCTGATATTCCCGGTGGCGAGATTCAACGCGAAGAGCGTCCAACCGCCGAAGAAGTTTCCATTCTTGGTTTCAATTTCGCTGTAGGCGTCATAGATCAAGCTTTGCCCGTCCGGCATGAAATCCATCGAGTCCGCGTATTGGACGACGTCGAGTTGGGCGCCTTCCGTGCCGGGCGCATACAATTGGATCGTGCGCGTTTTCTTGGTGGCGAGATCGATCAGGTTGATCTCGTTGGTTGGGTCGCCGAAAGAATCGAGCAGCACGAACGCCAACTGGCTTCCATCAGGCGAGAGAGCCACGGAATGGACGGTGCCGGCGTAGCCAAGCAATTCGGGGGCGGTGCCATCTGTGTTCACATAACCCAAATCATTATCGGCCGTGACGTAGAGGGCGAAGCTCCCGTCGCCCGAAACGACCGCCCGGCGCGCGGCGAGCACATTCAACGTTTCGACGAACGCGCCTGTTAACGAATCGTTCCGGGCGGTCTCTCGGCGGATCAAGTAGAGCACTCCCAGAGTCGGATGGTACCGCAGCGCCAGGGTTGAGTCAGGACCTTGCACCACCGGAAGAGTCGAGGGCGGGGGAGTGACCGGGGCATCGATGATTTCGACGGCATCGAAAGCTTCGGCGGTTTTGCGGGCTTGGGTGGAATCCTTGCCGAAGAGCTCTTCCGCCGAGGCGATGCAGCCGTGGCGCATGTCAATGAATTGAGAAAGCTTTTGCAAATGGAGTGTCATCGTGCGGTAGAAAATTCGTTCGGCGTCACGCGCCCCGATGGGCTCTTTCATTCCGGCCGCCAGCAGGTAATAGGCGTGATTGATGATGCTGCTGTTGATGTGGACGCCGCCTTCGTCTCCGTCCGAGGTGTTGGGCAAGCGGACGAACTCGCTCATTTTGGAAGGGAGCTTTTCTCCTGGGGCAAATTCGATCGCGGAGGGATTCACAAAATTCCGCAACGGGCCTTCCGCTAGATCTTCGCCCATGAGCCAATCCGGTTGCGCGGCGAGTTGAGATTGGACCATCTCGCCAAAAATATCGGCCAGAGCTTCGTTGAGGGCGCCGGGCTGCTCGTGATATTCGAGAATCCCGCCGTTCCCAATGCTATCGATGACGCCATGCGTCAATTCATGGCCGCAGACATCGATGCCTTTGGGATAGCCGTCACCGAATACCATTAAGTTGTTTTGACCGTCCCAAAATGCATTCGGAAACTTGACGCCGACCCGCACAATTCCAACGACCGTGCCGCCTTTGCCATCGAGCGAATTCCGATCGTGGTGCTGGCGGTAATAATCATACGTCACGGAAAGCCCGAACGCGGCGCTGACCGCGTCGGGAACCCAGCCGGCAGTTGCGCTGGTCGACGTGGCTTGCACGAAATCGCCCAGCGTTTGCGGGTTGTCCGTCCCCGGAGTGTTTTTGGAATCCATAATAATGATGCCGCCGCGGGTCTTCTTCGGGTCGGGCGGCGTCGAGGTTGGATCGAACATCGGTTTGGAGGCGTCGAGGAGGTAATAAGTCGTCCCGTCTTTCCAAAGATTGAGCGTCCGGGTTTGTCCCGCCGCATCGACGCCCGAGCCCGTGTCCGCCGCGTGAGGAGTCAACGTCGTTCGATTCAGGATTTGTCCATTGAGAGCATCGACGACAAAGCGCCACGATTTGCCGAGGCCAAGGGTCAAGTCGAATTTCCACGCCAAACGCGCGGGCCCGGGAAGCGGGCTGTAAATCACCAGTTCGGGCACAGTGACCTGGGCCAACGCTGCGGCGGCGAACTGGGCTTTGGCTTGCTGGATCGCTTGCTCAGCTGTGAGGGCGGGTTTGGTGTCGATGCCCGCGGGCGTTGGCACGAAGGCGCCCTCGACCAAAACGACATTGCCGCCAGGATCCAGATGGACCGTCAATTCGCACGGCCACACCGGCAACGTTTGAAACTTCTGCACGAATCGGAGGTGCCGATGGTTGAGCCCGTCAGACTCCTTTTTTGTGAAGGCGAGCTCCTGGTCAGGGTCAGCCAACAAGAGCAAGTCCCGGTTCTCGCGGAGAAATTTTCGCGCGGCGCCTTCGTCAGGATCAGCGAAACCTTGGAGCGCCACGGCAGGCCGCCATTCGAGCGGCTGTCCTTTGATTTGAAGCGGTGTGCCGTTTTCCTTTCGGAACCGAACTTCCACCGGACCGGCCAGCCTCTTTTCGAGATTCTGCAACGCCTTTTTTTGAGCGTCGGCGCGCGCCACACCTGGCACAGGCGCGGCTTTGGGAGCCGTTTGAATTTTGTTCTGGAGCCAATCCGCGATCGCCGTGGCGCGCGGGTCGGGCGCGACATTGTTCGGCCCAGCGCCGAGTTGGAGGGAAGGGGCTTGCGCGATGGGATGCAAGCGGACAGGTGAGGTTTGGGCGAGCACAGGGCTGGTGCAGAGAAGCAGGAGAAACGAATAATTGTGGAGAGTTATTTTCATGCGCTTAGGGTGCTGCGCGTCGCCGCGGAGCTAAGCGACGCGGCTTCAGTCTGGACGGCACGAGAGTTTTTCAGCAACGGAGAATTTCTTTCCAGCACAAAGATGATGATGGCCAGGTTCACAAACATTCATGGCGTGCGCTGCGAAGTTACTTGACCGAAATCAACCGCTTCGCCCCGTCCTGGTATGGGGACGCGCGCTCCTTGCATGAAACCGTGCGGGCCGCGAGACCGCACTGGCCAGGCAGCTGGGGCGAGGCCCCTGACCAGCTGAAGTTGAATATTTTTGCAACTGTTGGCCCTCGTGCCGGGTGTTTCGATCGGCGCCGGGAAACCTTCCCGGCCAATGGCTAAAAAAACAAACAATCGATTCCAATGAAAAATCTCTTACGCACGAGTTTCTTCTGCGCGGCCGTGTCGCTCGCGCTGCTCACAAATTCCCACGCCGGCAACTCGCCTCCGGGTTACGCCGATTTCGGCAAGTTTTCTCCTTCAGGCTCCGGTGAGTTCGTGGAAGTTCAAATCGAAAGCAACATTATCGGGATGGTGGCGCGGTTGGTGGAAAAAGAGGAGCCGGAGATTGCCCAATTAATTCGCGGCCTGCAGATGATCCACGTCAACGTGATCGGCTTGGACGACAAAAATCGGGAGGAAGTCACGCAGCGGATCGGAAAGATTACCGACAAATTGGACGGCGACGGCTGGAAGCGAATGGTGATGGTCCAAGAGAAAGGGCAGAGCGTGAACGTGTTCACCAAAACGCGAGGCGACGAATCGGTCGAAGGCATCGCGCTCACGGTTTTGGAAGGAACCAAACATGCGGTGCTGGTCAACATTGTCGGCGATATTAAGCCGGAGAAGCTGGCCGTGATCGGGGAAAAATTTCACATCAACCCGCTGAAGGAACTTGGCGGCAAGTTTCAAAAAGGGCCCAGCCATTAACCTGCTGCGAGGACTATAAAACGTCGACAAAACATAGGCATATCGATGGCGCCAAACCCCTCACTCTTGATCCCCACTGCCATTGAATTAGCAGCTCCTTCTTCCTCGCCCCGCGACGATGGAAGCGGGGCGAGGAGTGAGGAGAGGGGAATTCCACGAAAATCGGCCTCCTCTCCCCAGCCCTCCCCTCCAGAAGTGGCGGAGAGGGAGAAGACAAACCGGGTGCATGCTTCCGCCTCCTCACGTGGGCGGCTACGAATTGAGTCGCTCCTCCTTTGACGCTTCATCCGCATGAAAACTCTCCCTTCGATGCTGTCCCGCGAACTGAGCTGCGGATCAGCCGCAACGAACGCGTTCAATCTTCGCCCTAACCGGCCGGCTTCAGGCCGGGAACGCCATCGGGGCGGCTTCGTGAAATTGGTTTTGCTCGTGGCCGTGCTGTTGGCGGGAGTTGGGGTTGTCGCAACTCTCAGCGCCTTTCGAGGTCGGAGTGACGCCGCTTCGCTGCGCGATGGGATCACGAAAGTCGCAGGGGCTGATTGGGAGCAACACATGGAACTCGGCGTGGGGCCTTTCATCCTGCTCTCCGCACGGGCTGCCGCGGCGCTGGTTCCCCTGAAACTGCCGCCCGAGGTTCATGCTGGCCTGAAATCTGTGCGCAGAGTGCGGCTGATTGTCGGACGCTTCCACGATGCGCCGCGGGAATTGAACGTGGGTGAGCTGCTGGCCGGAGCTGATGCGGCCATGACGCCGCAAGGCTGGCAACGGACCGTGAACGTGGCGCACGAAGGCCAATGGGTGGCCGTTTACATTCGCGAGCGGACTTGGTGGAGGGGCGGAATGAGCGCGTGCGTTGCGGTTCTGGACGGCAGACAATTGATCGTGGTGAACGCAGCGGGAGACATTCAACCGATCTTGGATGTTGTGTTGGCTTCCGAAAAATCAAATGGGCGATTGCCGCTGGACGCCGCGTTCTGAAGGGCGGCAGGTCCCTGGCAGCCTCTAAAAAACTTTCAGGCGCATCCCTGATACTCACTCGTCATGCTTATGAATACCCTCACTTTTCAAGGGATTTTGAGCGCCGGCTCGGTTGCCGAGCCGCACCGTTTGGTAATTGAGTATGAGCCGCCTGCTCGTCACGAATGTTTGTTTGGCAGCGGTCTATTTTCTGGCGGGCAAGCTGGGATTGTCGCTGGCCTTCGTGAACGAGCGGGCCACCGCGGTATGGCCTCCCAGCGGGATTGCCATCGCGGCTTTGCTGCTGGGCGGGGTTCGTCTCGCGCCTGGCGTTTTCATTGGCGCGTTCATGGTGAACGTGACGGCGAGCTCGGGTTCAATCGGCAGTTTGAGCGCCGAGGCTTTGTTGATCGCAGCGGGCAACACCGCGGAATCAATCGTCGCCGCGGTTTGCATTCGTGTTTTCGCCAGAGGAAACGCTGTTTTCGATCGCCCGTACGATGCGCTTCGGTATTTGGCGATCACAGGTTTTAGCGCTGGGCTGGCCGCGACCATCGGCGCTACCGTGCTGATGTTTTTCGGCTCGGCGGCGAGTTTCAGTTCGGTTTGGGTGACTTGGTGGTGCGGGGACTTGGTCGGCGCTTTAATCCTGGCTCCTCTGATCATCGCGTGGAGAACGAAGCCTTTCCCTCGGCTCACCAGCGAGCGGCTGTGGGAAACGGCAGCTCTGCTCGGAGCCACCGTCTACGTCGCGATGTTGGTGTTCGGCGGGTGGATTCCAACAACGATAAAAAATTATCCACTGCACTTCCTCGGGATTCCGTTGCTGCTTTGGTCCGCTTTCCGTTTTCTCCACCAGGGAATGACGCTGTTCGTGTTCGTTTTTTCCGCGCTGGCGCTCTGGGGAACGCTTCGTAATCTTGGCCCGTTCGCCTCCGCCAATCCCAACGAGGCCCTGTTGTTGCTGCAATCGTTTTTAGGAACGATCAGCGCGACAGGCCTGGTTTTGGTCGGAGTGATTCAAGACCGCCAAACCGCTCAGCAGAACCTGCGCGTCTACCACGAGATCTTCAATCGCTCGATCGACGCCATCGCGGTCATCCGGACAGACGGGACGTACCTCGAACAAAACCCGGCGCATGAAGCGCTGCTTGGATATAGCGCCGCCGAACTGGTGAATCAAACGCCCGCAATTCACCTCGGCCAAGAAGGCTTCACGCGGATTGCGGAGGAACTGACGCAACATGGATTTTTCCGGGGCGAAGTCTCGAGCCGCAGCAAAGAAGGCCGGCCGCTGACGATCGAGCTTGCCGCATTCGCCGTGGGGAACGAAAAAAATGAACCGGCCTTTTTCGTCGGAATCAAGCGGGACGTGACGGTGCGCAATCGGGCCGAACAGGAATTGAAGAAAACCCGGCAACAGCTCCGGAGTTATGCGGACGAATTAGAGCGGCGCGTGGCTGAGAGGACCTCGGCCCTCAAAGAATCCAACGAACAAATGGAGGCGTTTTGTTATAGCATCGCCCACGATTTGCGCGCGCCGCTCCGCGCCATTCAAGGTTTTACCAATGTCCTGCTCGAGGATTACAGCAGCGTGCTGGATTCGCAAGGGCGGGACTTTGCCGCGCGTGTTCATCTCGCGGCCCAGCGGATGGACCGGCTGATTCAAGATCTGCTCGAATACAGCCGGATTGGCCGGATGGACGTGGCGCTGGAAGAATGCTCTTTGGACGCAATTCTGGATTCCGCGCTAGGCCAGTTGCCGGACGAAATCACCACCACTCACGCGGAGATCGTGCGCCCAAACCCTTTGCCGCACGTGGTGGGAAACCGGCTCGTGCTCGAACAAGTCCTGCTCAACCTGCTCAACAACGCGATGAAGTTCGTCTCACCCGGAGTGCTGCCGCGGATCGAAATTGGAGCGACTGAAAACGGTGGCCGGGCCAAAGTTTACGTGCGCGACAATGGCATCGGGATTGAACGGGTTTACCTCGAACGGATTTTTCGTGTGTTCGAGCGGCTTCACGATGCCGAAACATATCCGGGAACAGGAATTGGGCTCGCCATCGTGAAGAAAGGGATCGAACGGATGGGCGGGGTGGTTGGCGTCGAATCCGCGCCGGGAAAAGGAAGCTGTTTCTGGTTCGAGCTCCCGACCCCGCCGCACAGCTGAACCCGGCCCAAGAATTTGGCCCGTAGCTGAACTTGCGCCAACGCAGAGGGAGGGAGGGCTTTTGCCACGCTTGATACACCGATGCGGGGATCGCTTCACGGATGCGGCTTGTTCGCGGCCGGCTTTGCCGATGTGGCGGTGGCGTTCGGGCCAAATCGAATGTGCACCAGAGGAACACGCAGAAGAGCAGTTGCCCTCGGCCCAACGCCGTTTCGGGCAGAATCGCCAGCGGGCGGAGCTGATGTCGCACGAGCAAGGCGACGAGCAGGACAGCGACGCTCAAGTAGCCTAACTTGAACCACGTTTCCGCTGACAAACCGGACAGTTGCGCTGGAACCTCGCCGGCCTTTTCCCAGGCGCTGACATTTTTGCGGAGGTTCAGGTAAGTGATGCCCGCCAGAACGAAGGCAATGCAAAAGAGCCGCGGCCAGGCTTTGCCGGGTTGTTCGCGTGGGGCGATGGGAAGCCGTCGCGCCAGAATCACGAGAACAACGGCAATCCCGATGCCGTTAAAGAACCCGTAACTTTGTTCGAGCAAACTGTGCCAGTTGGTTTCCCAGCCAGTGCGGATTCCCGCCAGCTTGAGCAGGTTCGCCGTCGCAAATCCAAATCCACCGACGAAACCGGCCACGAGGGAGGCCACCGTGAGTTCGCGCAAACGGTGTCGCTCGAAGTAAAACAATAGCGCCACGACCATGCCGACGGCCCCGGCCCAGTTGTCGCCGCGTGGAGGAGTCATGCGCCAGCCGAGGAGGACCACGAGCAACAAAAAGCCAGCCCACCAGCCCAGGGCCATGTGAACGATCAGTGACGTGGCTGGATCCCAGCGCCGCCGCAATACTGCGAGAGCCAAAACCGAACTGAGCGCCACGAGCACACCGAGCCAATCGGTGTCATGCCAATAGAGCGGATCGCGCTGCCGGAACTGTGGGTCAATCTGAAAGAAAAGAGCGACGACTGCATCCTGCAGAAGCCAGCCCGTGAAGACAGCCAGCACAGGTGGAAAATATTCTTCCAGCTGGCGGAGAGATAAAACTGCGGGGAGCGCTGTCCCAGCTCCGCCCATTGCCGCCCACAGAAACCCGATCGCGAAGAGGCAGGCAAATCCATACAGGACGGAAGCGGAATGACCGGAGTGCGTGTATCCGATCACTTGCATGTAAGAAATGCTGCCTCCGAAGGACCAGCCGAGCGCTCCGAAAAAGGCGAAGTACGGAATCCTTGGCAACCAATCTTCGCGACGGAGACAAAGGACGCCCGCCATTGCGGCGAGCGCCCCTGGAATCATCGCTCCGGTCTCGTGCCCGAAGTTTCCTCGAACGCCCCAGCCGATCGAGAGGGCAAGAGCCGTCGCGAGAAAAAGAATCTTCAATGCAAGTCGGTCGTGTGCCGCTTCAGCCAGTCGAGATCAGTGGCGATTGTGGCGACGGGAACTCCCGGAAGCGTCGTGTCGTGATTGTGCCAAAAGCCATCGCCCTCGGCCATTCCGGGATTGTTGAATTTCCGGTTGAGCCATTTGTGGGATTCACTGTGCCCGTCCGCGAAGGAAAAGTTCGAAGGCGCGCCATGGTTGTTGCCGGGCACGTGGTAAACATTATTGCCGTCCATGTGGACGCCGAACTGCGGCCGGCAAATGCTGAACGCGTTGATTTCTCCAAAGAGGAAGAACTGGGTCGGCTGCGTGACGGTGCTCGTCTTTTTGAAAACGTTGTATTTCGCGCTGGGTTCACTGTGGCGGATTGGGCCTTCCCAAGCGAAGAAGGTGTTCATGCCAAAGCTGCGCGGGCGGAGGAAAGATCTGCCTCCAGCTTTGATCGGCTTCTTTTCCCCGGGACAACGGAAGGTGCCTTTGGCCTTCAAATAAGGGGCCAGCAACGAAACCTTGTCGGAAATCATGCCATCGGCGGTTTTGTCGTCGGTTAGATTCGATCCCTCGCGTCCTTCGGCCCAGACTTTTGGAAGGTAATTCGCGGGCGGGTTAGCGAGGTTCACCGCATCGTCGCCCTGTCCATTCGAGGGCCACTTGTCGTTGTAATCGGTCGCATAAACCTGGGCGGCGAGAGCGAGTTGTTTGGTGTTGTTGAGGCAGGAAATGCCCGTGGCTTTGCGTTTGGCGGTCGCCAACGCCGGCAGGAGCATGCCAGCCAGGATCGCGATAATCGCGATCACGACGAGCAGTTCAATCAACGTGAATCCCTGAATCAAATTTGCGGATCTGAACGGGCGGGGCAATCGAGGGGCTCTTTGCAATATCATAGATCTCGCTACTAAACACGCTGGAGGCTCATCTGGCTATCAGAAACTTTTTGACACCTGAAAGCGCTTTGACCAGCCTCTGCCAACCCGTTTTCTATGCGCTGCTTCTTTTCCGCCGCTTTCCTGTTAGCTACAATCCTCCCTGAGATGTCCGCCGCAGATTGGCCCTGTTGGCGCGGCCCGGATGCGCTGGGCGTGAGTGCCGAAACAAATCTTCCCGTCGCTTGGAGCCGGCAAAAGAATGTCGCCTGGACCATGGAATTGCCAGGGCAAGGGGCTTCCTCTCCGATCGTGCTGGGCGAACGGGTTTATTTAACCACCCAAACTCCCGACAACGCCCTGCACGGCCCCGATAGGGGTCAGTTCTTATTATCAGATAATCAGTCACACGCCAGCCTGCCTTTGCGCTTCAAATAAAGTCGATTGTTCACGTAGGCCACGCTGCCCATCCGCAGCCGCTCCGCGATCCATTTCACGGTCATGGTCGTCTCCTGGCGCAGCCGCTGAGCGATCTGGATCTTCCGCCGGTCGCCTTTGCTCAACGCGGCCAGATCCGCCTCCTTGAGCTTTTGCGTTTTCAGTTCTTCGCGCACCAGTCGTTCCGCTTTCTCCATCTGACTTTCCTTCCGTTCCTCGCCATAATGTTCCTGGCCTATTCGTTTTCCAACCTGCTCCAACAATTCCCGCCGAAAGGCCTCCTCTCCGAAATACCAACCCCGTCGGATGGACCGATACGCTGTGAGATCCTCCGCTTGACGGCGCGCCTCCAGTTGGCGCTCCAATTCCCGCCGGCCCGCCCAGCTATCCTTGGGGATCCGATACTCGCCCAGCAGTCGATAGGTTCGCAACCACTGCGGGCGCTTGGAGGGCGCCTTCAAATACTCCGGCCAACTGCTCCATCGGTGGGTCCGAATTGGCGCTTCGGGCGACAGCAATTTCGCGCGTGAGGGATTCAGATGCACGTAATCACAGACCGTCTTCAAATAGCCATTGCCGGAACCCTCCACCGGCAAAGCCTTGTAACGCCCGCTAAAAAGGTGCCCGGAGAGCTTGTGACGGCGATTGAACCGGCCCGTGTATGTGCCCAGAAACCACTTCATTCCCGCGACCAGATTGGGCTGCGGTGTCTCGATGACCAAATGAAAATGATTGGCCATCAGACAATAGGCATGGATCAGCCAGCCTGTTTTCAGGCAGACCTCGCCCAAGCTGTCAACGAAGCTCTGCCGGTCGGGGTCGTCTTTGAAAATGGGTTCGCGCCGGTCACCCCGGTTCAGGACATGGTAAATGGCTTCCGCATACTCGATTCTCAGCTTGCGCGCCATGACCGGCAAAATAATCGAGGGCCGCGCGATTAATCAATAATAAGAACTGACCCCTACGGATCCGGATCGTGACGCCAAGCGTTCGTGCGGCTTCATTCGACTCCTTTGTGATGCGCGGCGTTTGCCAAAAGGATTTTTGCGCATACTCTCTTGGCATGGATGCGCAACACGCAACGGTGGCTCATTGGAACGGCGGCTATGACGAAGCCGCTCTGCAATCGTGGGCGGAAGCGTTGCGCCGGCGCCTGCCCGCGCCGCAGGTTTCTCTCGGGTTAGTTTTCATGTCGCCCCGTTTTTTTGCGAATGCTCCCGCGATCCTCGAACTGCTGCGGGTGCACGCTCAGATTCCGCTGCTGGCTGGTTGCTCGAGCACCGGGCTGATTTCAGGCGATGAGGAATCCGAGGACGATTCGGGGTTGGTGTTGGGACTTTACTGGTTTCCCGGCGGCCGGTTGCACGCGTTCCGATTCAGCCAGGAAGAAGTTGAGGAATCGAGCGGCCCTGGTTATTGGCACATGGAAACAGGGATCAACCCGGACGCGACCAATGGCTGGCTCGCCTTCGCTGATCCATTCAATATGGATTGCGATCGATGGCTGAAACAGTGGAACGAAGCCTACGCGCCGCTCCCGATCCTGGGCGGCCTCGCGACAGGCGACGCCAACGAACAGCGAACCCAGCTTTATCTCGACGGAGAAGTTTTCGAAGAGGGCGGCGTCGCGATTTCATTCGGCGGCGACGTGCAGTTGAGCAGCGTCATTTCGCAAGGCTGCACGCCGATCGGCGACACCTGGACCATTACGAAAGTCGACCAGAACATCGTTCATGAGATCGGCAATCGGCCGGCCTACGAAGTTCTGCTCGAAACGATCGGCAAGCTTTCCACGGAGGAACAAAAGAAACTTCGGGGCAACCTGTTCATCGGCCTGGTCGTCAACGAATACCTCGAAGAATTCCATCGCGGCGATTTTCTGATTCGAAATGTGCTCGGGGCGGATCCGAAATCCGGCGCGTTGGTTGTCGGGGCGCTTCCCCGGCTCGGACAAACGCTGCAATTCCAGCGCCGGGACGCGGCAGCCGCCACGGAGGACATGAGCGCGCTGCTCCACAACACCAAGCGCCAGCTCGGATCAGCCACAATTTATGGCGGTTGTTTGTGCAGCTGCAATGGGCGCGGCCATCGCCTCTTTGGGCTCCCGCACCACGATGCCCGGATGATTCAAGCCCAGCTCGGACCGCTCCCGCTAGCCGGCTTTTTTTGCAATGGCGAGATAGGACCGGTCGGCGACCGCAATTTTTTGCACGGCTACACCGCGTCGCTTGCGTTGTTCCTCAAGAAATGAACCGTCCCGCCTCCGAGAGCGGCGCGGCCATCGGCCAGGGTCCGTCGCTGATTTTTCGTCCGGCGAATTTCTTCGAGCCGCTCCGGTTGAAGGAGCTGTTTCCGATGGAGCAGCCGCTGGAAATCGAGTTGGGCGCGGGAGATGGCTCCTTTCTCGCGAAATACGCAGCCATCCACCCGCAAAGAAATTTCATCGGCGTCGAGCGGTTGCTGGGCCGGCTAAGAAAACTCGACAAGAAAGGCCGGCGCGCGGGGCTGAATAACCTGAGGGTGGTGCGAATCGAGGCCGGGTATTTCGTTCAATACCTCTTGCCGCCGGAATCCGTGGAAGCTTTCCACATTTATTTTCCGGACCCTTGGCCCAAACGAAAACACCGGCCGAAACGATTGATCAACCAGAGTTTTACCGAGAGCGCCTCGAGAGCGTTGCAGCCTGGCGGAACGGTTTATTTGCGCACGGACGATCGAGATTACTTTAAGCAAATGACAGCGGTCTTTTGTGCGAACCCGAATTTTAAGCAGGTGGACGCGCCGGAGGAGTTGGCCTGTTTGCTGACGGATTTTGAGAGAGGTTTTCAAGCGCGTGGAGTACCGACCAATCGGGCCGCGTTCCAACGGATTTAACCGTTCAAGGCGGGCGCCCTGCGTTTTTACAGGAGGCAACAGAGGAAACGGAGGAAGGGTTAGGACACACGGCTGCACAGTGGGTCGAGCTGTTTCCGTTTGCTCGTGTTCCAAATTCGAGGTGGTGCAGCCAGGGAAGGTGAATTGTTTCTGGCGGAATGAAAATTCCTTTTCCTTTTCGCGAGGTTGATTAGTTTCGGCGCGACATGCGAGCCGCGCCATGAAGAACATTGTTTACTTCGATTTGGAAACCCAAAAATCGGCCCAGGAAGTGGGCGGCTGGAACAACATTCGCGATATGCGGATGAGCGTCGGCGTCACTTACAGCACGGCTCGGGGAGGGTACCGGATTTATGCCGAGCACCAGGTCAACGATTTGGTGACGGAGTTAATGCGGGCTGACTTGGTGGTCGGGTTTAACAATCTTCGGGTCGATTACGAGGTGCTGCACGGTTATACCATTATCGACCTGCGCCAGGTCCCAACGCTCGACATGCTTCTCGAAGTGCAAAAGGCGGTCAATCACAGGCTCTCGCTCGATGCGGTGGCGTCATCCACGCTCGGCGTGACGAAAACCTCCGAAGGCATGCAAGCAATCCATTGGTTCCGCGAGGGTAAACTCGTCGAGATCGCCGAATATTGCTGCTACGACGTGAAGATTACCCGGATGGTGCACGAATTTGGCGCGATGAACAAACAGCTGTTCTATTGTGATCGTTTCGGAAAGCGCTGCATCGTGCCAGTGACGTGGTGAGCTTCTCAGTGCGCAAGGAGCAATCGGGACAATTCCGCAGATCGAATTTAGTTTCTTCAAAACGGAGCGCGCTGTCGTCCTCACGCGCCATAAAGAAAGGGGCTCTGGCCCCCAACTTGGCCAAAGCCCCTCTGTTCGGAGCAGAAGCCGGGTTGCAACCCGGATTATTCGCGGGCGAAGCTACGGTTTGAACCGATAAAACTTCCGAGAACCCGTTGGAGTTATCGTGCGCGGGCTGGTTGCGCCGGGCACATCTTGCCACGGGCCAGTGATCTCATCCGCCGATTGCAAAATCCCAGTGCCGGTCCAGCTGATAGTGATCGACCCGGCGCTCCGGGTGATGCCCGTGAATTTTGAGGCTGGCGGTGGAGCCACCACGGTCGCCGCCCGGAATGCTTTAATGGATGCTGAATCGGCGGCGTCATTGATCAAGTGTTTGTTCCCGTCGGGCGTGACGCTGAACCACTCAACGGCCGAGTCGCCTCCTCCTTCTTCATAGATCATGCGGAATGGATAAACCCCGGCCTTTTCCACACTGAGATCAAAGATGGTGTCCGCCACGCCCCGTCCGGCGTCAAACTGGCCGAGGGGGATTCCTTTGTCGCGCGGATCGCCCGTTGGAACGACGTAAACGCGAAAACCGTCATCGCTGTTGACACCCATGGTCACTTTGCCCGCGGGCAGGTCGAGAAAAGTGAATGCCTCGATGCTGTAGTTGTCATCGTTGGCGCCATCATTCGCGAGGCCTGGCACGTTTTGCGTTGCGTTGTTCGGAAAATTGCCCTCTCCACCGCTGTTCCAGTAATCGATCACACCGCTTTCATCCAAATATTTGTTGCCGTATTGGCTGTCAGTAAAGATCTCGGGATGGGCAATCCTGTTTGTTCCGTGTTTACCGTCCAGTTGGTCTTCCGTCCAGGCAAGCGTGTTGGGCTGGCCGGGGCTCTGCCAGGTCCGGACCAAGAACCCTTTCTTGCTCGTATCAGCTGGACCCACGGCATAGCTCGCCGGAATAAATCCCGTCGGCGCTGTGAATGTGCTGGTACGCGAGTAGGACTTGCCGGCTTTGTCTTTGAAGCTCAGCAAGAGTGTGTGCACCGAGCCGCCCACCCAAGCCGCGGACGGCTGGTAAACAACTGTGGTCGTGTCGCCCGATTTGGTCGCGGTGGTCTGCGCCGCGTTTCCATCCAGCGTGATGGCCACGGTTTTCTCGTCGAGCAGCGCTGCTCCGCTGTCCGCAAGTGCGAGCGTGAAGCCAAAGAAATCCGGCGTGAATGTTTTTACGAAAGGACCACCTTGCGCAGCCCGGTATGCTTTAATGGAAGCCGCATCGCTGCCGTCGTTGATCAGGTGTTTCTTATTGTCTGAGCTGACCGTAAACCATTCCACTTCCGAGCCGCCACCCATCTCGTAAAAAATGGTGCGGAAGGCATACACTCCGGCCTTTTCCACAACGAACGTAAATAGGCTGTCCGCCGCGCCACGACCACCTTCGAATTGCCCGAGAACAACTGGTAATTTGTCGCGCGGGTCGCCCGACGGGCTGAAGGTCGTCCGAAAATCGTCATCGCTGTTGACTCCCATCTTGATCACCCCGGCCGGCAAATCGAGGAACGCAATGAATTCCATCACGTAATTGTCGTCGTCGGTGCTGTCGTTCGCCAGCCCGGGTGTGTTTTGAGTGCCGTTGTTCGAGAAATTTCCTTCACCGCCAGTGTTCCAATAGTTAATCGTGCCTGGCTCATCAAAATATTTATGGTCGAATTGCTGATCGGTAAAAATCGCAGTATTCGCCGCGACGTTGTCGCCAAGCTGTCCCGCCAAGACGGCCTCACCCCTGGCAAGAGTGGTGGCTTGGCGGTCGGTTGTCTGATATGTCCGCACGAGAAAACCTTTCTTGGTGGTGTCCGCTGTCACGGCCGATGAAGCCGGCAGCGTGATGTAATTCTGAACTGTGAACGAAAACGCAACGTTGGACGCTTTTCCGGCGCTGTCCTTGAAGTCAAGGGTGACCGTGTGGGTCGAATTGGCGGCCAGGAAGCTGGGCGGCTGGAACATCACAGTCACAGCGCCGCCCGCGCCCGCGGTGATGGTCGGAGTTACCGGACTGTTGTCCAGTTTCAGCACGACCGAGCTTTTGTCCAGTGTCGTGCTTCCTTCCTGAAGAGTGAACGAGATTGGGGTGTTAAACGCGGCCGATTTTGCGCCGGCTGCCGGCGTTTGGCTCACCACAAAAAGCGGCTGCGGCGTCGCGCCCACAATTTGCGATTCGGGAATGTCCGGCGCGGGAGCGGGAAGATTCGAGCGTTGCAGGCAAATGGCGTCCATGGCATTGCCATCCTCGCGTTGCTGCATCCGAATCGTGTAAGTCCCGGCCTTGGTAATATTCCAAACCGCTGCGACTTCACCGCCGCCCGCGTCGCGAATCTCAGGCGTCATCTGGTTATCCCAACCGCCTGCTCCGACGCTGTGCCGATCGCTATTGAAGTCGCTGTCGGCCGGGACAGGGTTGTAACGGTACCAATCCGGTCCGGCGCCTCCGCTGGCCGTTTGCAATTCGAGGATGCTGAAGTAAGCCGAGTCGCTGCCACCGTCAAAACCGGTGTTCCGAACATAGAGGGTGTATTCTCCGGTCGTCGCGATCTGGACTTTCCACTGGATGGTCGGCCCTGCGTTCGCCAGATCGTCGTTATTCCGGTTTTGGCCGCTTTCCGGCAGGTTCACCATGTACTTCCCGCCGCGGGCATTGAGGTAAGAACCCACTTGAGCGCCGGCTTCGTCCGCGCTGAGTTCGTCGGGCGCAATCGCGTAACGATGGTCGTCGTCCGTGGCCCCGGTGCGCGCGTCGAAATGGATGGCGTTAATGACGGCAACGCCGCCGGTTTCTTTGTAGACTGCGGCGCTCGAGTTCCAGGCGGTAAAAGCGCTCGCGATGAGGACAGAGAAGAGCACGTTTTTTCGCATAACAGATGAATATTTTTAGGACGGCCAAGCGGCGCGAGCGCCTTCCCGAACGGCGAGCACCCGCTCGAAGAGGGGTCGGGCCCACCCGTTTGGCGCGACCTTGGTTTGGTCTGGGTAAGGGAATGCCTTACCAAGCCTAAGGGCGAATGGCAATAAGAAATATGCATCTTGATTAGTCCGAACTCTAATTCTCCTCACGAGCGGTTTGCTTCGCGCGCTCGGCCCGGCTAACCTCGGCCTGTCGCTCCCGGACCACCGCGCTCCTTCATTCCGCTGGCCATGAAAGATCCAAATCGTAGCGGCCGCCGCAGGGCCACTCGAACGAACAGTTTGGTTCGCCCGATCAATCGGCGCGCCGCCGCTTTCCTCTGGGTCGTTTTCGGCGTGGCGATTCTGTTCGCGTGGCAACTCTTCAAATCGAAAACACGCCCACCCGCCCGCCCGACCTTCACTCGGGACATTGCGCCGATCCTGTGGGCGAATTGCGCCGGCTGCCACCGCCCTGGCCAGGCTGCTCCGTTCGCCTTGCTCACTTACCGCGACGCAAAAAAGCGCGCCCGCGACATCGCCGACATGACGGCGAGACGCCGCATGCCACCGTGGTTGCCGGAAGCTGGCTATGGGGAGTTTTCCGATGTTCGCCGTTTGACGGCCGAACAAATCGATTGCATTCAGCGCTGGACGGCGGCGGGCGCGCCGGAAGGCAATCCGCGCGATTTGCCCGCCCCCCCGTTTTGGTCTGACGGTTGGCAGTTGGGCCGGCCCGATTTAGTGGTGGAAATGGAGCAGCCTTACACGGTCCCCGCGGAAGGGAAGAATCTGTATCGGAATTTTGTTATTCCAGTGCCGCTGGAAACGGATCGGTTCATTCGGGCGGTCGAGATTGACCCGGGGAACCGGCGCGTCGTTCATCATGCTTTTCTTAAGATCGATCCCACGCCGGAGTCGCGGCGGTTGGATCGGGCGGATGCGGAACCCGGATTTCCTTTCATGCTCACCCCGGACAGCGCCCAAATCCCGGAAGGTCATTTTCTGAGTTGGACGCCCGGGGCGGCGTCTCGCCCGAACCCGCTTGGTTTGGCCTGGAAATTAACGCCTGGAAGTGACGTGGTGCTGCAAGTCCACATGAACCCCTCGGGCCGCCCGGAGAGCCTCCGCGCGAAAGTCGCGTTTTACTTTGCCGATAGGCCTCCGCAAGTAAGTCCGTTCAAGTTGCTGCTGACATCGCGATCGATCGACATTCCCTCTGGCGAAAAGTACTTCGTCGTCGAAGATCGGATGAACATGCCTGCGGACGCGGATTTGCTGGCGATTTTGCCGCACGCCCATCTCCTCGCGAAAGAAATGCAAACATTCGCGTTGCTCCCGGACGGGAGCAAGCGGTGGCTGCTGTGGATCAAACAGTGGGATTTCAACTGGCAAGGGGATTACCGTTATGCGCGGCCCGTCACGCTCCCAAAAGGGAGTCAAATCGTGATGCGGTTCACCTATGACAACTCCGCTGAGAATCCACGCAATCCGAATCATCCGCCCAAAGAGGTTACCTACGGCCCGGACGCTTCTGATGAAATGGCGGAGCTCTGGCTGCAAATCGTTCCCCGCGCGACGAGCGATCTTTCCCTGTTTTCGAGGGCAGCTCGGGACAAGGCGGCTCTGGTTTGGGAAAATCAATATTCGAACCGGCTGAAGAAAAACCCCTCGGACCAAGAGGCTCACCTGGGTCGAGCAAAAGCCCTGCTGGCCCAGGGCCGCGCGGTTGACGCCGAAGCTGAATTACGTTCCGTCCTCGCGCTCCAGCCTAAGTCCGAAGAGGCTCATTTCTATTTAGGATACGTTCTCCGGCAGCAGCAACGTTTGAACGAGGCTCGCGCGGAATATGAAAGTGTTTTGGCGCTCAATCCAAAGAATTTCGAGGCTCATGGAAATCTTGGCCGAATCTTCCTGGAACAAACGAATTTAGAAGCCGCCGCTGCGGCCTTCTCCGCCGCGCTTGAAATCAACCCCAAAGACAAAATTGCGCTTCGCAATATTGAATTTATTCAGAGGATCCGGGCAGGCCTGAGCGAGTGATCGCCGCCTCCGACTTCGCTCTTCCCAATTCCGAATTGTCTCATTTCTTTGCCACCACCGCGGCGTTGGTTTTGCGCAAACGGTTCGAGAGTTCCATCGCGATGTTGCGCATCACGACCATGCCCAAATGCGGTTCCTGCTGGACGAGCGTGTTGAACGCGCTCCGCTGGATGACGAGCAAGATGCTGGGCTGAGTCGCCAGCGCCAGCGCTACGCGCGCCGCTCCGTCCAGAAAAGCCAATTCACCGAAGATCTGGCCGTTGCCAATGCTCGCGATTGGCTTGGTGTTTTCTTCGAGGAGGATATCGATCTGGCCGCGCATCACCACGTACGCTTCCTTGCCCGAGTCCCCTTTGCTGAAAATGCGCTCGTTCGCGCGGAAAAGTTTTTGGGTGAACAGCCGCGCAATTTTCCGCAATTCGCCGTCTCCTAATCCGTCGAAAATCGGGAGGCTCCGCAGCAGGTTGATAATGGCGACCCCCATTTTCTGATCTTGGAAATTGTGGTCGATGATCTCCGCCATGGCGCGGGCGTGGGCGGTGAACGGCGCCGGTTCCGGCGAATAAACCATGTTCAACTTGATGAGCTTGATGACATCGACGGCTTCGGTTTCGCGCACATAAAATGCGGGCAAATAGGCGATCGGAACAAAGCCGAGCTGTTCGGCGCTTTTTAACAGCCGCGGCGCCGTCATCAGGATGTCGACTTCCAGATAAATCGCGTTGAGTTGTTCCTGCGAAATCTTGCTCAGCTGAAAGAGCAGCGCCCCGATTGAAATGTCATCGGTGCAAAACGTGTTCAGGATGCGGACGCCGCGATCCACCGGGTCAAAGTGGTAGGCCACGCCCGCCACCACCTTGCTCTCGCGCTGAGCGATGAGCGCTTTGAACGGTTGCTGGCTCGACACGCGGAGATAACCGACCCCCTGGTTAAACACGCCGGAAACTTCGATGGGCGGGTGGGCGGCCTCGGCTTGCATTCGCCAAAGCTCGAAATCATCAGCGGTCCCATCGTGGAATTGGACTTCCGTCTGGAGCGGATAACCGACGGCGCCATCCCGGACGGATGCCGGAATCGGGAAGTGCAGATTGGGAAGAACCGAGCTGGCGAGTTCGTTGACTTGGGGCAGCGCATCGGACAATGGCAGTCTCGTCACTCCTTCGGTTCGCCCGACGCGCGCGTAAAACAGGGCCCCTTCTCGGACGCGGTTGAGATGTTTGAATGGCTGGAAACCGACGCAAACAAATCCTGCCTTTTCGTACAGGATCTGCATTGGATTATCCGAAGCGAGGACGCGAGCAATGACAATTTGACCACGCGCATTGCAGGCCTCCGCCGTTTTTCGGAGCAGCAATTCCGCCGAGCCGTCCGCATAGGCCTCGGGACGGACGCAATGCCGGCCGAGGTTTGCGACCTGGTTTAGGTTCTCCGGGCGCGGCGGCAAAATGCTGATGGCCGAGGAAAGGCTTCCGTCGATTTCAGAAACCCACGTTTCTGTTTCGCCAGCGGAAGAGTCGAGCTGCCCGACGATCCAGTTCGGGTCGTAAACTTGCTTGTCGGGATATTCGTCTCCCAGGGAGAGTCTTAATAATTCAAGCCAGTGAAGGGCGTCTCCCGAATGGGCTTGGCGGATGGTTGGAGCGGCCATGAGCAATCGACTTCGAACTTTGCCGGTGGCCTGCTCGGAAGTGGTGCCCGCGACAGGATTTGAACCTGTACGATGTTACTCACTAGAACCTGAATCTAGCGCGTCTGCCAATTCCGCCACGCGGGCACGGCCTTTACCTTCGCATAGCCCCGTTTCCGTGCAAGTTCCAAAGAAGCAAAAGAACCGTTTCGGGGTGTATTTAGGTCATCCGTTTTCGCATGGGCAAGGAAATAGTTTTTTGTCGCGATGAGTGAAGCTCACGCATGAATGCGTGAATTTCGTGCATGGAAAGCTGTCGCGCAGGGGCCAGGTGCGATTCTGCCCGATGTCTCAGACGAATTCCGGACTGCGCGGCCAAGAGAGGCATGGGACAGGGCCGCGTTTCGGCGCGGGGCAATACGTTCAAGGCGTTAAATGTTGAGGAAGCAGCGGCAAATTTTTTTTGGTCACGATTCGTCACCGTTAAGAGCTCGCGTGGGGTCGGGAGGCGATTTCTTGACCATGTGCTGGCGCCATCCCTGCTCAAAAAACTCGGCACAGAAAATTCCGTTGACACGCTTCGGGATTTCATTACAGTGCGCGACCGTAACCCAAAAAAACCGAAACAAGCTATGAACCGCGTTTTTCGCAAACACAAAATCGGGGCTTTCACTCTAATCGAGCTGTTAGTCGTTATCGCTATTATTGCAATCCTGGCTGGCATGCTTTTGCCCGCGTTGGCCAAAGCCAAAGCCAAAGCTCAACGAATCAAATGCGTCAGCAATTTGAAGAACGTTGGCTTGTCCTTCCGAATCTTCGCGACGGACAATCAAGACCGTTTTCCGATGAACCTGTCCACCAATGATGGCGGCACTTCTGAATATGCGTCTGCCGCGCAGGTGAAGAATATGTTCCTCCATTTCGCCGCGCTCTCGAACGAGTTGAATACTCCGAAGATCGTGCTCTGCCCGAGCGACACCAAGACCGAAGCCACGACCTTCGCTCCGACCCTCCCGACCACCGTCAAAAACCAAGTGCCGTTCAATTCAAACGAGCGCGTCAGCTATTTCGTCGGTGTGGAAGCGGACGAAACTCGCCCGCAGATGTTCCTCTCAGGCGACCGCAACCTGATGGCGAATGGTTCGACTCCGGTTCGCAACTCGAGCACGCTGGCGCAGTATGTTCAGTTTAAGGCGAACGCCACCGGCACCGTCGGCGCTTATTGGACCAACACCATGCATCAAGGCCAAGGCAACGTCGCGATCGCGGACGGCAGCGTGCAGCAATACAGCGGCTCCGCCCTGGATCAAGCGTTCAAGAATTCGGATGACGCGAACAACGCGCTCCAGATTCCTGGCGACAAAAACAACTAAACTTTTTAATTCCTCCACAAAGGCATCTGCTCCGGCAGATGCCTTTTTTGTTTTTTGGATTGTCCAGTCTGGCCGCGCAGGCTTTCTAAGAACATTCGGGTTGGCCCGCTTTCAATTCGTTTCTCGAAACCGACCGGCCTTGCAACCGTCGACCGAAAACTATCCGAAGGCACGGTCTATCGGCAGGACGTGGCGCACGATCAATGCGGCGAGATCACCACTGACCGAGCCGATAATATCCTTGCGAACGGTTCGTGCGCGCCATGGGGTCGGTGAAGAACAGGTCCGGGATAATCGGGCTAATCGGCACGAATGGCCCCATGACGCGTTCCGCGCGTTCGACCTGGAACACACGGCCTCCAGCCCTCCAGATGAGCTCACCCGGCAGCGGTTTGATCGAAAAGGTTCCCGCAACAACGAAACGCGGCGCAGGTTCGGGTGGCGTCGCATCGGTTATCAGATAAAGTGCGTCCAATCCAACATCGGGCGGGGCATTCGTAAGCCCGGGGCGAAATGCTTTGGTGAGTTGGTCCGAGCGAAACGCGATGTACCCTTGGTCGCTAAGGAGATCTCCATGATGGATTAGACCCAGGGATTGATCCTCAAGATCGTCCTGCGTCGAAAACCACAGCTCGCCGTTAGGCCAAATGTAGAGCGCGTCGAGCCCGTAATCATTCGTTGCGTTGACGGGATGAAATCGTGAGAGGAGTTGTTGGTTTGAACGAATGATAATGCCTTTGTTCGAAAGCAAGTCTCCGCGGTGCATCGGGAACCTGGGGAATCGAGAAACGAAGTTCGATGGGGTTGAGAACCAGATTTCCCCAATGAGAACATGGACGGCATCAAGGCCAACGTCGCTTGGAGGTGGATCGGGGACGAACGCCGCCACCAGATCATGGTTGTGGGCGATCGTCCTTTTTATTCCAGTCCCAATCTGGCATCCGACGAGATCGCCGGGTCCAATAGCCCCAATCTCCTCGCTGTAGAACCATTGCCTTATTGACAACGCGAGTTCGCCGCCTGGTAAGACATCGAAAGCGTCCAGTCCCACATCAGAAATGCAACACATTCCGCCGATCAGGAGGTACAACTCCTCGTTGCTCTTGACGATTCGTCCGCTGGAGGAAAGGAGATCGCCTTCGAACACGGTTTTGTTTAAGGCTAGGCTGTAAAAAGATTTTGCTGTGGAAAACCAGATTTCCCGGATGGGCGCGGCGGCCAGGCGCAACGTGTAAGTTTGGCCAGGGGTGCCGTTGGTTTGAACGAGCGTGAGGTCCATCATCGGCCACGTTCGATCGAGCGTTTGGGTCGCATTGGTGAAGTAGCCGAGCTTGTTGGTGAATCCATCGTTGATTTCCGCCTGCAGAAACACCCGCACGGTCACGGCTACTTCGCCGCCAATTTCAAGAGTGCCACTGCCGTGAACGAGGTACGGCCGCTCACCAGCCGTGAAATCAATGTTCTCAAGAGCGTAACGTGTGAAGAGGGTGTTTTGTTCGATGACTTGCAGATCAAACGCGCCGCGCATCGCCTCGATGATTGTTGGGCGGCCGCAAATCAGGCAGTCGTCGAGCAGGTAGCTGTCGTGCAACAAAAGATAACGCCACGGTTGTGGCGGAAAGGACGTTTGCCCTGAAGGAATAGCGGTCGCGGAAAGAAAGAGCGCGAATCCTGCAAGAAGCCGCTTCAGGCGGCAGAACGAGAGCGGGACAGTTGGCTTTTTCATTTATCGCGAGAATGGTTTGCCCGAATCCGCGGCCCGCCGCGCGAGGCGGACTCGGGTCATGCGTTCGCGAAGCCCGCCTTGATCGAGAAAATCTTTTTCCAAGCGGCGGAGTTGTTGGTCAATGAGATAGTTGGCCTGATGAATGAGGCAAAGGGCGATGTTGGCTATCACTTCGGGCGGACGGGTCTCGACGAATTCACGGTAGAGCTCATAAGTCTGAGGCACCCTCCTTCCCAACTGTCGCACATAGAGCGCTTCCCGCGAATCCTTTTCCCATTCCGCATGGTCACGCACCCGCAGGTAATCGCGATAGTCATCGAGCAATTCTTCCAGGCTGGCACGCGCCACATTGGTAAGTTTGATCTCAGTTTCCTTTGAGGTGAGCGCTGCCTTACTGCCCTCCAGCAGGTTTTTCTTGCCGGAACGGGCGGCCTGGATCATCTGATCGACTGTGCGGTCCCCCTTCAAGAGGTGCTTGTGGACAAAACGAAAAGTGAGATCGTAAATGACCTCAGCTTTATGAAAAGAATGGAGTGTTTGGTAGTCGCCCCGCGGTGGAATGATGCGATCCTCTTTATGGGAGGAAGGGGGATCAGGGGAAGGATCATTCGCATTACTCGCATTCTTCTCAACTCTTTTCAAGAGGCCTCCTTTTCGCTGGACAACTACAGTACCGAAGTCGGCGGCGTTTGGAAAGCCGCGGATTTAATCCATTTAATTCAATCCTCCCGTACCGCCGCTTACAAGCCGTTGACGAAGACTGCCTCCAACCCGTTAGTGAACAATCGCTCCCTTAATCGAAGCCCACATCCCCGAGGAGGCCGCTAGCCTGAAAACCATGAACAACTCAGCTCCTGTCGTTCTCGTAACCGGCGCTAGCACCGGTTTAGGCTTAGCGGTGAGCCGGCTGCTCTCGCAGAATGATTTTCGCCTCATTTTGACAGCGCGTTCGAGTGCTTTGCCGCGACTGGAACAAGCTGGGTTCGCCGACAACGATCGGCTTTGGCTGCGCCCGATGGATGTCCGCTCTGATGCGGAGCGCCGTCGCGTGGTCGATGAAGCCGGCGAACGCTGGGGCGGAATCGATGTTCTCCTCAATAATGCGGGGATGGCTTACCGCTCCGTCGTCGAACACATCAACGAGGAAGTCATCCGCGATTCGATGGAGGTCAACTTTTTGGCCCCGCTTTATTTGATCCGGCTCGTGCTGCCGCGAATGCGGGAAAAGCACGCAGGCCGGATCATCAACGTTTCCTCGGTTGGCGGCATGATGGCGATGCCAACGATGGCCTTTTATAGCGCATCCAAGTTTGCGTTGGAAGGCGCGACCGAAGCTCTCTGGTACGAGGTCCGGCCGTGGAATATCAAAGTCACTCTGGTGCAGCCGGGGTTCATCCACTCGGATTCATTCCAAAACACGCGCTACACGGTCGAGAGCCAGGCTGCATGTTTGAATGCCGAACACCCGTACCATCCGCATTATGCGCACATGGCCAAATTCATCGCAAAATTCATGGAAGGAGCGTTGTCCACTCCAGACGACGTGGCCGATAAAATCCTGAGCATCATTCGCCGACCCGATCCGCCGTTGCGTGTTCCTGCCACTCCGGATGCGCATGTCTTTTCATGGATTCGGCGGTGGCTGCCTCGGCGGCTCTATCACCAGGCGCTCTATTGGTGTTTACCTCACGTGCGCAGTTGGCGTGGACGGTAGGACGGTGGACGCTTTTAACGCTTTTAACGCTTTTAACCTCTTTAACCTTTTTAACCTCTTTAACCTTTTTAACCGCCTCGACGGTGGGACGGTGCGACGGCCTTTGCTTCATTCTGTTCTTTGTCGTGCGGAATTGCTAAGCAATCGGTCGATGGGCTCTGAAAACGAACTTCGCCCGATCTTCGCTGAGCTTGAAGCTGCCCGAGAACGTCTGCGCGGCCAAGCCCATGTCACGCCTGTGCTCTCCTCTCGCACGTTAAATCGACTCGTGAGCGCCGAGATTTTTCTGAAGTGCGAAAATTTGCAGCGAGGCGGCGCGTTCAAATTTCGCGGCGCGTTCAACGCCATTTCGCAATTGTCAGCAGAATCCCGGAGTCGCGGCGTGATCACGTATTCCTCGGGCAATCACGCTCAAGCCGTGGCGCTGGTTTGTCAGTTGCTGGGGATTTCCGCCACCATCGTGATGCCAAGCGATGCCCCAGCGATTAAGCGCGCCGCGACGGAAGGATACGGCGCTCGAGTGATTGCGTATGATCCAGCGGTGGCTTCGCGGGAAAAGGTCGCCGCTGAAATTCAAAATCGTGAAGGCCAAACTCTGATTCCGCCATTTGATCATCCCGCGGTGATCGCTGGCCAAGGCACGGCCGCACTGGAATTATTCGAACAAACAGGCGCACTGGATTACTTGCTGATCCCGTGCGGCGGAGCAGGTCTGCTCAGCGGGTGCGCCATTGCGGCGAAAAACGTCCAGCCCCGTTGTCAGGTCATCGGGGTTGAACCGGAGCTGGGCGATGATGCCACGCGCTCTTTTCGGACGAAACAATTACAGACCGTTCAGAATTCTCGCACAATTGCTGACGGCACTCGCACGACGTCGCTTGGCCGGTTTACCTTTCCGCTCGTCCTGGAATTTGTGGATGAGATGGTGACCGTTCCAGAAGAAGCCATCGTCGAGGCCGTCCGTTTTTTATTTTCGCGAATGAAACTTGTCGTCGAGCCGTCCGGCGCGTTGCCCGTCGCGGCTCTGGTGAGCGGAGCGGTGCGACCGAAAGGCCGGGTGGGTCTGATTTTGAGCGGTGGAAATCTCGACGAAAAAACCGCCGCGTTAATTCTGGCAGGGCAATAACTGGTAGATTTCGACGCAGCGCGCACACACTCCCGATTCTTTGGTCCAGGCAGGGAATTCAGCGCGAATGGCGTCGATGGTTTTCGGTTCCATCGCTGCCACTGGCGCCCAGTCAAAGGTGGCAAAGCCGCAGAGCGGGCAAGGGGCTCCGGGAAGCGGTTGGTGAGCGGCGCGCAAGTTTCGTGGATCAGCCGCCATGGACATCAAGGCCTCATGTTGCGGGCCTGGCCCCATCCACAACGAATCGAATGTCTGCCGACGTTGTTCTTCCCCCCAGAATCCAAAAGCTCTTTCAAATTCAATCCAATGCCGGTCGCGTGACATCTCGGTCGCCAGCTTGCGCTGCGTTAACCGGCCGTCAATCGTCACGTCCCAGAGCAGACGGTACCGTTCGCGAACCAGTCGTTCGCTCGCGCGCAAGGCGACTGGCAACGCGAGTTCAGGCGAATAACCGAAAGCCGGATCCAACATGTCGCTCAGATGAGTGAGTTCGTGGTTGAGGAGACAGCGCACCGATTCGTCGGAGCCGAAGCGTTCGCCTCGAACCGCCACGATGCCGCGACGGCCCTGCTCGGGGTGAACAAAGAGTTCCGCCGCTTCGTCATTTCGCGCGCGGGCCTTGCGGAAAGCCAGCGCGGAGAGGCCCTGCTCGAATAATGGAAAATCCTTTAGAATTCCACGGAGAAGTTCTTCCACGCCCCATTCGCGAAACCAATCTAAGTTCAGCCTAAAGAAGGCAGCGTTGCGCTCGTCCGGATCCAAAATTGAATAGAGCCTTTCCCGCGCGGCCTGGAAACGCCGGATCTGTAAAGCCGGCTTGGGACCGCGCCGGCCAGATGCGCAAAGAAACACGACAGCTTCCACCAAATCTTCGTCAAAGAGGAGCTTCATTGTGGAAGGGGGTGAGCCTTTCAGGTCGGATTCATTGCGCCCGGCGGAAGATTGCGAAGGCCGCACGACGCGCAGAGCGAGTCGGCTTCCTCATCAATCGGACGCAAAACCAAATCCTCACTGCCAGGGTTGACGCCAAAGCGCGCGCATTCCGTCTCGATGAAACTTCGGGTAAAGCGAGCGGCCTGAATTAAGACGGAGTCGTTGACCGACTTTTCAACTCGGCGGGTGAAAGCTGGCGCCCAGCGGCCGAGATGTTCCCGGAGAAACTCTTTTTCGGCGGCGCGGCAAACTGTCAACGCGTCAGGACCAGCCTGATTTCCCGTGGCGTACATTTCTTTGGCGGCAAGAACCGACATGAACTCGAGCTCGAGGCAGACATGGTCCTGACGCTCACTCGCGCCAGAGGCCAGTTCCAGGCCGAAGGCGCAATAGAACGCGGCGAGGTCAGCAAGGCGGTGAGGTTGGAAGAGCGGGTCGGCTTTGAGGTCGCCGTAATCGATCTCGTTCACGGGAACGGTTCCGCGCGCGGCATGGCCGAACGCAGCCAAATGCGCCTCGAGAAACTCTTGAAACGATCCACCCGCGAGCTGTTCCAACATTGGTTGGGCGGCAGCTTCGATTCCGAGCGCTCGTGCTGCCTCATCCATTGCCGTCGCGGTTTGCCGGTCTGTCAGCCAAGCCCACGATTCTCCATTTGGGTAATCAAAGATTTGCGCCAGGAATCGATAGATGAAGGAGCGCGGCAGGGCGGACTCGAACTCCGCTTTCGATTCGAATCCCGGGGCCGGCTCAAATTGAGTTTGCATGCTTTGGGTTTCTCACGTGGAGCGGCTCTTCAACCGTGGTTTCGATGATCTTCGATCCGTCTTTGGCATAGCCGATGACCGTGTCGTTATAGAGCTCGAATTTCTTTCCACGAATCTCGGTCTCGAAAACCTTCGGGCCTTGCTTGATCTCGTAACGGAAGCAGATTCGGCTGTCCTTGCCGAAGAGTTGGAGGACAGCGAGCAATTCGCGATCGGGCGCGGCATAACGCTCGACAGCCGCATCAACCCCGGGGCCAAACATCTGGCGCAGATATGGGCGAGGCACCCAGCGCGGCGGGATGTAATAACCGTTCGGTTCAGTCCCGAATTGCGGGTAAAGCGGGAGCGCGATTTTGGCAACGTGAATTAAATAGTAGAGCGGGTTGGACCGGTCCTCTTTCCAGGAACCATCTTTATTCAGCTGCACGAGCCCTTGCAGACGGATCTGTCCGATGCAAGCGGCCATGCAGCGCGTTTGCATCGGGACGCCGCGCCCCTGTTGGTCGCGGCCTTCGACGCGGGGAAAACAACCGATGCACTTCTCACTCGTCCGGGTGGTGGCGCGATAAAAACTCTTTTTGTACGGACAAGCCTCCATGCACTTGCGATAGCCGCGGCAGCGTTCCTGGTCAATGAGCACGATCCCGTCTTCACGCCGCTTGTAGATGGCGCCGCGGGGGCAAGCCGCCAGACAGGCAGGATAACTGCAGTGATTGCAGATCCGGGCCAAATAAAAGAACCAGGTCTTGTGCTGCGGCAGCGCTTCGCCGCTTTTGAAATATTCGCCCTTGGCGCCTTTCTGATTTCCCGTTGGGTTATCTTCGAAACGATTTGGCGCGGCCCATTCTTCGTCGGTGGGCAGATAGCCCAGAGCTTTTTGGGCGCCTTCCGGGCTGATGTTGGTTTTGGCAACTTCGAAAACGGTTTTGCCATTGAATTTCCCGTAAGGACCTTTGTGTTCGACTGGTTGGCCGCTCCAGGTTTGTCCTCCGGGATTGGCATGTTCGAGCAGATCGAGTGTTTTAACGTCCCAATGATGCGGGTACCCGCCGTACGGTTTCGTTTCGACGTTATTCCACCACATGCTTTCCTGGCCTTTCGAGAACGTCCAGGTGGACTTGCAAGCCATGGTGCAGCTCTGGCAGCCGATGCATCGGTTAATGTTGAAAACAAACGCGAACTGCTGGTCCGGATACGCCGCCTCGTACGGATATTCCATGTCGCGGCCGAGCTGCCAATTGTAAACGTTGCTCATGGTTTAGATTTCAAGTTGGGGAAAGGGCCTGACGGCGCAGAATCGATGGATAGTTGACCTGGCTCGCAAGAAAGGTTGGTTGGGCTCGAACAGTGACTCCATTCCACGATTCGTCCCCAGCGCGCGAACACTTCAGTGACCAGATCCTTGACGTAGCTCGAGCCCCGGTTCTGCAGGACCATGTTCATGCCGGTGTAGTGCGGGTTGCGGAAGAGCGCGAGGATCTGCTCGTGATCGTAGCGGAGCCGCATGAATTCCTCGATGAAACACTCTGTCATCGCGTCGGTGGTGTCCTCGTCCGCGGCCAGAGCCATTCCGTTCAGCTCCATTGGATCATTAAAATCGAATTCGTCTTTGGGCATAAACTTCACTCGAACGCAGCTGGACCCGCCCCGGTTCCTTCCCCGACAAATCCGCCGGCCAAATATTTTTTCATCACGTCATTCTCGGCATCGGGCGTCATGCCGATCGTGCCGGGCTTCCATGGTCCCTTTGCGCCCAACCCGCCATCTTCCGCTTTCGTGATGCGAATCAGACATTCTTTCGGCACGGTGTTGATGGCGTGATTGTCGGCCTCGCCGCCGAACAAGTAGCTCATGAACGCTTTCGTTTTGTGGAAGAGCGTGTCGGTTTGGTGCATGGGCATGTGCCAATTCCGCGTGATCGATTGCTGCGAGCCGAAGCGAAAATTGGAAATGTACCCGTCGTCCGTGAGGGACAACCCATCCGGCCGCGTTCGCTGGGCTTTGACGGTTTTTTCGGTGGCGATGAACGAGCCATGCTTCATCATGACCACGTGATACGGGTAGGCGGCGTTGTAAGTCAGACGCAGCATCAGCCGGCTCACTTTGTAGAAGGGATCGCTCGGCGTCGCTCCAAGGTACGGGCGGTCGGCCGGATTGGCATCGACATAAACATAATCCCCATCCTTGAGTCCCTGGTCGCGCGCGGCTTGTGGATTCATGTGGAGCTGATGCTCGCCGACATTGGGCAAGCGCCTATCCAGGCGGTAGGGATCGCCGAAATTGGAATTGAGCGTGAGGTGCCAATCCACGTTGGCCCAGGACGAATGGACGCTGTGCCGTGACTTCGGCGTGAGGCAATAAAACTGGAATCCGCGTTCCCAAAGGAAATTCGTGGTCTTCTTCGCCAAGGCCCAAGGCAGCTTGATGTTTCGGACGGTGCGCTCGTCCCAATGTTCCGCGTTCAACGGAATGCCAAAATCGTTGGGCCGCACGAATGGGTTTGCGCTGATAATGACGTTCGGGAGGTATGGCGTTGCCTCGGGGCCTTCCCGATGAACGATGAAATTTTCTCCGCAGCTGATCGCGGTCGGATCGTCGCTGTAGGAGTGCAGCCGGCCAGTGTCTGTGTAGAAGGGATAATCATCATGGATCTGTTCGTAAAACGGAACCCGCGGATAAGTGCGAAAGTTCAGCAACGCGCCTCCGGCCGGCCCGAACTTTCCGGCCATGATCTCTGCGAGTTTGTAGCCGCTGGTCGTGGTGCACGAATCGAGCAAGCGTTGGATGTAAATGCCGCGCTTGCCTTCGTGCTCGAACTTGAAATGGCTGTAAAACCGGCCGTCGCCAGTGACCTGCCCGAGCGCTTTGCCGATCCCAGCCAAAATCGCCAGATCATCTTTCGTGTCGTAGAGCGGCTTGATGCCGCCTTTCCAAATCTGCAAAAACGGATTCGAGCACGAGGCGGTGATTTCCAAATCTTCAAACTCGACCCACGAATTCGCCGCCAGCCCAAAATCCGAATATTCCACCGACGCGGTCATTTGGGTTTCCATCGTGACGATCAGCTCCACGTTCGGGTTGACGTTCTTGATCATCCCGTAGGCCCATTTGGCGTTGTTGATCAAGTTGACGTTCGTCGTGAAAATCGCCTTGGTCGGAGAAGGCATGTGCGATTTCCCGGTGAAGACCTTCCGGCCTTCCTTCGGAGTGTTCACGATCAACGGCCGGTCTCCGTGATTCCAATAAGCCGGTTCCTCATCCTTGCTGTAGGCGTGGGCGTGAATCTGGGAGCCGTGCGTGTTTGGATCGAGGTTTTGTTCGAAGGGATCTTCCGCCACCCACCCTTTGAAACCGGGTCCGGTTAATTTCGATCCTTGAAAGAGCGCAGCTTTATAATTGCCCGCCCAGCCATGGCAACCCGCGCCAGGCTTGCCGATATTGCCCGTGAGCATGATCGGCAGGTAAGCGGCCCGGTTCGCTTCCGTGGCGTGAAACCAATGATTGATTCCCTCGCCCTGATGAATCGAGCACGGCTTGATGGTGGCGATGTCTTTGGCGAGTTGCTGGATCAATTCTTTCGGAGCGGAGGTGATTTCCGAAACGGAATCGAGGTCGTAATCCTTGAGGTGAGTTTGATAAAGGCGCCACGCCGTCGCGACTTCGACCTCGCTGCCATCCGCCAGTTTGACGCGTCCGGAATAATCCAGCACCGGATCGAGGCCGGCTTCGTTCAGCTTCGAGCCGAGCAGATCGCGGTGGAGCGGTTTGAGGGAATTTGTCTTCGCATCCCAAACCACAAAGTCGCCCAGTTTCTGGTGTTGCTCGTCGGTCAGGCCTTGGACCTTCTTGCTTGGGCCCTCGGCCGAAAGGGCGCTGGCGTAATTGGCAAACACTTCCTGCGCTCGGAGCCGTTTTAGGTTGTCGGTTCGAATGAGAATTGGGAAATCAGTGAACTGCTTCACGAACGGTTCGTCGTGCCACTTGTGATCGATCAACTCGCGCGTGACACCGAGCCAGAGCGCCGCATCCGTCGAGGGCCGCACCGGAACCCAATAATCCGCTTTGGTCGAGGGCGCGCCGTATTCAGGGGCGATGACCACGATCTTGGCGCCGCGTTCCATCGCTTCGACGAACCAGTGAGCGTCGGCCATTTTGTTTTCGACCAGGTTCTTGCCGTTCATGATGATCAGCTTCGAGAACCGCAAGTCGTTGAAATCGGTTTCGGAATTTTGCAGGCCGTGCACCCACGGCTGCCCCGGCGCCTGATCGCCGTGCCACGTGTAATTCGACCAGACTCGGCCCGCTTTGGCCTCTTCCTGTTTCACGCCGCGGATGTGAACGTCCAGCAGGGCAAGTGAATTACAAAGCCGGTACATGCCGTATTTGCCGATCACACCGAGCAGGCCCATGCCGCCGCGCATTTTGATCGTGCGCGTGCCGGCGCCGCCCATGTCATCGATCATCTCCTTGGGATAACCTTGCTCCTCGAGAAGTTTCGCGCCGGCTTCGCCGCTGTACCGGGTCGCGATCGCTTTCATGCCGCGGGCGATGTAATTGAAAGCGTCGTCCCAGGCAATCCGTTCAAAACTGTCGGTGCCGCGCGAATCAAATTTGTATTTGGCCTTTAACTCTTTGGTCAACGCAGGGAAACCGTCATCCGCCCAGCGCTTCCAGCCGCGCCGGATGATCGGATGCTTGAGCCGATACGGTCCATAAAGGATGCGATGGAAGGTATAACCCTTGGCGCAATGGCGATTGCCCCAGGCGGAGGTCGCGTGATTCCCATAGAGATCCGCGTAACTGCCAATGTCATATTCCTCCCCCATGCGGATGATCACGCCATTGCGGACGTGCGCTGTGATGCGGCAGTTGTGGGTGTCATTCGGGGCGCACACCCAGGAGAACTCGTGATCGTAAGCGTACTGATTGCGATAAATTTTTTCCCATTCACGATTCGGATAATACGCGAGCGGGTTGGCCCCGGCTTCCAAAGATTGCGCCTGGAGAAATCGCAGCGGGAGCATTTGAGCGGCCGCGATCGCTCCGCTCACGAGCCCGCTTCGTTTAACAAAATCGCGTCGGGATAAATTGTCGGTGCTCATATCGAAGGAACTCACGGTTCGACGGAGAGTTGATACCAATTACTAATCACTTTGCGTCCATTGCGGTCCCGATTGTCGCCGTCCCAAACAGCGAAGGCCAAGGGAACGGCTTTGCCGGAGGCGAATTTGACATCGTCAGCTTCCGCGGATTTGAGTTCGCGGATGAAAACCACATTCCAGTGGCCATCGCGCCAAATGCCTTTGCCTTGCACGTTCTGGCCGGTCATCGGCTGCGATTGCAAGGTGCCGAAACCGCGCGCGTTTGCGTCCTCGATGGGCGAACTGTGCGGCTGGGAAATCACATTGCCAGCGCCTTCGGCCGTGCGGTAAAGGGCATTGGTTTGGAAATAAAGATCGACGTGCATCGATGGATAAATCGTGCTCACATCCTGCCGCTGGCCTTCGGCTTCCTGTTGCCAGCCCGCTTTCCACTGCCAGAGGTTGACAGGGTTTTTCGCGTCGCCCATTCCGAGAAACGGAGTTGTCCCGTTCAATGAAAACTGGAGCGCGACGGCATCCTGGAAATCCTGCACCCGCACCGGCGCCCCATTGGCAATGGCATCTCGCCATTGGCAAAGCAACGCAATGCGCTGGCCGTCGTGCGCGGCGTGAACGGCGACCGCTGGAATCGGATCGCGCTCCGGCCAGAGCGGATTGACGGGGATCCGAAAGGTTTCAAGCGATTCCCAGCGCGGATCCATCGGATCGACCGGCAAGCTTTCAACACGGACCGCGCGAATGTTTCCATCGACCGGCGCGAGGATATCATTCACCTCGATGTCTTTTCTGCGCAGCGATTGGATGTACAAAACGAGCGACCACCGTTCATCCGGCGTCATGAGGGCTTCGCCGAACGGGGGCATCGGCGTGCCCGCGAGCCCGTTGTTAATGCGCAGATATAAGTTTTCCCCCGCGGGCCCGCCCCGGAATGCGCCCGTGTTGAAATCTCGGGGCAGGAGCGGGAATCCCCAGCTGTCTTTTAACGTCGGGGCGGAAGGACCGTCGCCGGCGCCGGTTTCACCGTGACAGGTGGCGCACTGCAATTTGGCGAAAAGCTCTTTGCCTTGCGTCAGGCGTTGCAGTGTCATGGCGGGTTCTGGAGGAACTATCACGGGCCGAGCGAGGGTTTTTTCGTTTTTAGCCCGTTCAAAAGCATTCACGCGGAGGCCAGCCTGGTTCGTCGTGGCGGTTAAAAATTTTACGTAGCTCACGGCCTCCCGCCGTTGCGGCTCGGTCAGATAAGTGAAGCTCGGCATCGAGCTTCCCGGCATGCCGCGCGTGACCGTTTGGAACAAATCGTCATCCGTCGGAAGGGATCCCGCCGGGGTCGATTGGATTTTGAAGAGCCCCGCGCTGAAGTTGCGAGGTTTTGGGAAAAGCCAAACCGCAGCCGGCCCGTTCCCGTCGCCGAAAAGGCCGTGACACGCGGCGCAGTGTTGTTCGTAAATCGCTTTGGCTGGCCCGGCTTCGGCCTGAGTTTGGTTCTCAGCTGCACCCGTGAGAGGCAATCCTGCTCCCGCTAAATTCATCAGCCAGATGAGCGTCGCGACCCTTGAGGGATTCATCACCGCGCAGGTTACAGGGCGGATCGGACTTGATTTTTGACCCGCATCAACCGGCGCTACGAGCAGGACCGCTTGTGAGGCCTCATGGATTCTTCTTTCGACCTTCCCGCCGAAAACCTCTCAGATTCTTGGATTACTCAAACTCCTTTTGGCTAGCGCTTGGGCGGATCGATGCTCTTGAGGAACCGGAACAATTCGGTGTCGGTCGAAAGAATCAGGGTGGTGTCGGGGTTCGCCATCAGCCGGTACGTTTCCATCGATTTCGCGAACCGGTAAAACTCCACCGCGACCTGACTTTGGTTATAGGCGCTGGAATAAATCTCGGTGGCTTTGGCGTCGGCATCGCCCTGGATCTTTTGAATCTTCTTGTAAGCTTCCGATTGGATCTGCTGCAGGTCGCGTTCTTTCTTGCCGATGATCTTCGCGGCTTCTCCCGCGCCTTCGGAACGGTAACGATCCGCGATTTGCTGGCGCTCGCTGATCATCCGCTCGTAAATCCGTTTGCGGACGCTTTCGTTGTAATTGATCCGTTTGAACCTAACGTCGAGCAACGCGATTCCAAAACCGAGCAGCTTGGGAACAGCTTGCTGAAACACCTCCTCCTCGACCTTCGCCCGGCCCATGGTGATCGGATAAAGAATGCCGAGATTGCCATGAGCCGCGGCCAGCACTTCATCGCGGACGGGCTGCCGGTCCTTGGTCGTGCGGATCATTTCAATCAACTCGTGCTTCGCAATCGCATTTCGGATTTCGCTGCCGAGAATGTCATCCAACCGCGAGAGCGCGCTCCGCTCGTCGCGGATTCGCAGAAAATATTGTATCGGATCGCTGATGCGCCAGCGGCCGAAGGCGTCGACCACGATATAGGTTTTGTCTTTGGTGGGCATTTCGGTGGGGCGGCCATCCCAAGCGAGGATCCTTTTTTCAAGCCGGTTTACCTGTTGAATGAAGGGCTTTTTGAAATGGAGCCCGGCGCTGGTGATGGCGTTGCCAACCGGCTTGCCAAACTGTGTGATGATCGTTTGCTGCGTCTCGGGCACGGTGTAAGTCGAACTGAGAAACAGCACCAGCCCCGCAAGGGCGATGACAAAGAAGAGACAACCGGAGGCCGTTTTCATGGCTGTTTGCCTCCGGAATCGGGCGTCAATTGCAACAGCGGGAGGACTTGCCTGGCGGCTTCGTCGATCAAAATCTTTTTCCCCAATCGCGGAATAATGTCCTGCATGGTTTCCAGGTAAATCCGCTGGCGAGTGACCTGCGGCGCTTTGACGTACTCTCCCAGCAACGCGTTGAACCGCGCCACATCGCCTTCGGCCTCGTTTACCCGCTTCAAGGCGTAACCTTCCGCAGCCTGTGTTTTTTGATCGGCCTCGCCGCGGGCTTTCGGCACGGCTTTGTTGTATTCGCCATTGGCGACGTTGATCAGCTTTTCCTTTTCCTGTTGTGCTTGATTCACCTCGTTGAACGATGGTTGCACCGGGGCTGGCGGATTGACGTTTTTGAGCTGAACCTGGTCGATGCTCAATCCCAGTTCATACTTGTTCACCACTTCCTGCAGCTTCAACAAGGCTTCCGACTCGATCTCTTGCCGGCCAATCGTGATGACTTCGTCCACCGTCCGATCGCCCACAACTGTTCGCATCACCGACTCGGAAATGTCCCGGAGCGTTTCGCCAGGATTATTCACTTTGAAAAGGTACAGCTTCGGGTCTTGGATGCGGTATTGAATGATCCACTCGACCGTGGCTGCGTTGAGATCGCCCGTGACCATGCTCCGTTCTTCCGATTGCTCGTCGGAGGAGGAATACTGGGTTGGGTTGCCTCCGCCAGGAGTGCCAAACCCGAATTCCTGCTTGAGCTGCCGCCGGACTGGCACGATTGAGACGCTGTCGATGCCGAGCGGAAGTTTGAAGCGCAATCCCGGGTCGACAATTTTCAAGAACCTACCAAAGCGCAAGACGACAGCTTGGGATTCGGCCTGCACAGTGTAAAACATCGAGTAGAGGGCAAGGACGATGACGAGCCCGATAATCGCCCAGCCGATCAGGCGGAAGGGAACTTTTTGCCACCACGATGGCAGATTGACTTCAATGGGGCGAGGCATCGCAAGCACAGTGTCAAAGTTGTGGGTGTGGGTCAATGGGTTCCGCAGAGCGTTGCGGCCTCAACGGCGGCGGAGAGGACCGGCTCTGTGGAGGGATTGATTCGCCGGGCCAATGCAGAATCGTGAGTGGATACGATTTGCCGCCTCATCAGTCGCCTTGCCCCACTGCATGATTTGCCGCATGCAGTTTTCGGAACCTACCGCTCGGCTGCGATCGCCTTCATGATGGCGGATTCGCTGATCTCATCTCCGCGCAACTCGGTGATCTTCTCTCGATCGCGCAAAACAATCACCCGATGACAGTTTCTGGTGGTCTCCTCGATCTCGGATGAGATAAAGAGCACTGCCATCCCCTGCCCAACGAGCTGGCCAATGACTTTCTCGAGCTCCAATTTCGCGCCCACATCAATCCCTCGAGTGGGCTCATCCAAAATTAAAAAGCGCGGCTCAGAAGCCAGCCAGCGCGCCAGCAAAACCTTTTGCTGATTTCCGCCGCTTAACAATTTGAGCGGTTTCTCCGCATCCGGCGTGGCGATATTCAAGCTCCGGATATATTCGTTCGCCAACGCCGCCTGCCGCGCCCGACGCAACGGCCGAAACCATCCTCGGGTCGCTTGCAACGCCAGCACGATATTCTCCCGCACGGAAAAATCGGGAATGATCCCTTCCTGTTTTCTGTCCTCCGGGCAAAAACCGAACCGGCGGCGAATCGCATCGCGCGGCGATTTAAAGCGAACCGCGCGACCGTCAATTTCCAGTCGGCCGGAATCAGCGCGATCCACCCCAAAAAGCAGCCGTGCCAATTCGGTTCGCCCCGAGCCGAGCAATCCGGCCAGACCGAGCGTCTCGCCCGCGCGCACTTCCAAATCCACCGGCGCGATCGCTCCGGTGCGGCCGAGGCGGCGCGCGTGGAGGAATGCCGGCTCTTTTTCAGCGCGCGATGACGCCGAGCGATTCGAAAGCGTTTGGAGCTCGGCCAATTCCTTCCCCATCATTTTTGCGATCAATTGAAGCCGCGGCAGGGCCGAAGTTTCGAATTCGCCGACGCTCTGGCCATTTCGGAACACGGCGATGCGATCGCTAATCTGGTAAACCTGCTCGAGAAAATGGGTGACGAACAGGATGCCAAGGCCACGGGCTTTTAGCCGCCGCAGGACTCCAAACAATTGCTGGACCTCGTGCGCATCGAGACTCGAGGTGGGCTCATCCAAAATCAGCAGCTTGGCCGAAACATCCAGGGCACGCGCGATCGCAACCATTTGCCGAATGCCGATCGAGTAAGAGTTGAGCGGGCGCCGGACATCGATGGAGATGCCCAAGCGCTGCAAAGCAGCCGCGGCGTTAGCGCGGAGCCTGCGCCAATCTAAAATGCCCCAGCGCTTCGGCTGGCGGCCCAACAAAATATTTTCGGCGACGCTCAGCTGGGGAATCAGGTTCACCTCTTGGTAAACCGTGCTGATGCCGAAGGCCTGCGCCTCTTTGGGCGAGCGCGCATCGACGGGCCGGCCCTCCAGAAACATCTCGCCCGCATCGCGCGCATAAACGCCGGTTAAAACTTTGATGAGGGTCGACTTCCCGGCGCCATTTTCCCCCATCAGCGCGACGATTTCGCCGCGGCGCACCGTGAGATTAACTCCGGCCAGCGCTTTGACTCCGGGAAAAGATTTGTGCAACGCGCGAATGTCGAGCAGCGGCTCGGATGTTCTTTCCAGGGTCTGCATGGTGGGCGAAACAGGGCCGACCAGAAAACCTGGCAGCCGGATGCTCTGGTTTACGATCGATTTATTTTGGGTTAATCGGGTTGAGCGCGACGAGAAAGCTGCTATCGGCGTAGATCATCGCCGCTTCAGTTCCTTGAGAGTTTGAGTGAAATTCACCTTCGGACGTGACTCAGGACAAATCGCCGCGGCTTCCTTTTCAAGATCAGATCGAGTTTTACGCCGCCGTTTGCCAGTTTTTGTTACGATAAACGCGGCCGTGCCTTTATCAGTCACGAGCAACGATTGGCCCGGGTGGAGCGATTTGATCAAACCTGGGGCGTGAAAGAATTCGCGGGTTGTGATCGTCTTCATGCCGTCAAACATACGTGTTGGACGCAACACCCACAAGCCGGTTCATTGGAGCTGTCCGGTTCCGCCTACCGCAGCGAGAGGACAAGCGCAACGGCCAGCGCCAGCAAAGCAAACGTTCGCGATTTCACGGGCAGGGAACCTCCGTGGGGGTTGGGTTCAGGTGGAGCTTGGTTAGGTCCGCCATCAACTCAGGCGCGTTGGTGATTCCAAAGAGGTGCTGGAGCCTAAACTCGGCCACTGAAGCATGGCTCTCCATTATCTGCCTGAACTTCGGAGTCGTGGTGTCGGGCAGCCCAACGTAACGGTCCCCTCCACTATCCTGCCCCACCAACTTTTCATTTTTCCGCATGTTCGCCGCGATCTCCTGCAAGCTCGCTTGCTCTGCCAAAAAGAAGCAGACATCCTTGAACAGATCGCTCGCCATTGCGTTTTTGTAGGGGACTTTCTCCTTGAGCACTCCCGCAATATTCGAGAATTGCGGCGCGAATCCTGGAGCGGCCGTGTGAAGCCAACGCTTGTAGGTATCGCCGATCGGGCCGCTCGGGATCACTGTTTCACCGCCAGCTGGCACGCTGCTCGCGCGCAGTTTCTCTTGCGGTAGTTCCCCCATCGCAGTCTGGATTTCATCCATCGGCAGATCGTGCAGTTGCTGAGCAATCGCAGCGAACACGGTTCCGGCCTGACCGCAATCCAAGCCACGCGGGTCCAGGTTCGCTGCAAAGGCGAAATCATCCTTGAACAAATGGCGGGCGAGAGCCTCAGCTGCGCCCGGTCCCCAAGGATTCGACCCGTCAAGGAAGCGCCGCCGGGCGATCTCGGAAAAGCAAGCCGACTGCACTGCCTGCTGCAACACCACCCCCGCTTCTGCATTGATGTTCTCCAGTTCGATGCCAGCAGTTCGCAGGATAGCAGCAGTTTTCCCCTGAGCCGAGGTAGAAGATTTCTCAACGGGGGGCTTGGCGATAGCCGGCTTCTGCGTGTCGTGTTTAAGCGTTTCTGCGGGCGCAGGCTTATTCCGACCAACGCCCCAGAAAAATACAATCAGGCACACCGCCAACCCGCAAATCAGTATAATGATGGGTTTTCGCATATCCAGGTCAGTAGTGGTGGATGCCTCCGACCCAACACAACATCGGCCAGATGTAGTTTCAAATGAAATCCAGTGAGTGGCTGCTATGGTCAAATAAATAAACAAAAGCCCGGCCGTTGATGAGTGGGCATGATGTGGTTCGCGCGCGGATTTTACTCCTTCCCCAACTGGGCGATAGGCACAGACCAAAGGGTAAGCAGTTTTTCCTGCGAGCCACCCGGCGCAAACGGCCGAATCTCGTCGATGGCAGATTCGATCTTGGCCGCAATGCGCTTCTGGCTGTCACCAGGGGCTGGCGTGAATCGGCGCACCGCCAGGAACGCCTCGTATTTTTTGATCTTGGGAATGTCCCCGAGAACCTCATCGAGCAGCGCGGATGGCTGGAAGTTATCTTGCTTCGCTTTCTCCTTCCTGTCCCTCTCATTGTTCTCGGCCAGCCATTTCAGCCCGGCTGACAGTTCTTCTGGCATCTGGTTCTCCGGCTTGAAGTAATCCGCCATGTCCGGATTGGACGGGTCCGGGTCGGCCGGATTTCGAGCTTTAGGTGGTGTTGGCATAGTTACTTTCGTTGTTCGCGGCAGCCCTGCTCGAACGAACGTTACCACAAGAAGAGCGGGCGCACAGGCATTAAGCGAAAACAATCCGCTCGTCACGGACGGGCTTGGTGTGAACGGCAGGCGTTAATCAGGGCAAGGGATGTCTATTAAACCAGCTCCCTCAGGCAGCGAGAGCTTCTGCAATGCGCTCAAGACTTCAGCCGAGTTGGCGATGCCAAATACTTCACGCAGCCGGAAGTTTACCATAGCATCCATAGCGTCGCGGGCGGTTTTAAATTTGGCCGCATCCTGCTTATTCGCCTCCTCGAAATGACTGCGCATCGCATCGAGGGTGGACTTCGGCACGTTGTCAGGAACTTTCCCCATGTTCAAGTTTAGCTTGCCTATCTTGGCTTGGAACCTTTGCATGACGCTCAACTCCCCGACATACACGGCCGCGTCTTTGAATAGATCGCTGGCCGTAGGGTCAAGACCAGGGACGAGCGCCTTCGTTGTTTGCAGCACATTCGAGTAAGCAGGGCCAAGGTCATCGTGCGCGGTCAATAGTCGCTGGTAAAAATCAGCGATTGTTTGCGAGGATGTTTCACGGGGTGGCTGCTGACTGGCCGCACTGGCGACCTCGGCTAGTTCGGCATCGCTCATGGCGTTCATCTTCTCGTTCGCCGCCGCAAACACGGCATCGGCCTGTGAGCAATCAACAGCGTCAGGCGCGAGATTCGCCGCCAGGGCGAAGTCGTCCTTGAATACCTTCCGCGCGTAGGCTTCAGCTGTCGAAATCGCCCACACGTTTGAACTGCCCGCCAGTTGCCGGCGCTGTGTCTCGCAAAAAGACGCGCTCGCAATGGCCTGCTCCAGCACAGGCCCGGCTTTTGCCGGTATGTTCTCTCGAACCAAGCCAGCCAAATTGAGCAGCGACCAAGCTTTGGCTTTGGCGGATGACAACGCCACTGCGGCTGCCGCAGGGCGAGGCTCCAGGTTGGCGCTGATGTTCCGTGGTTGTTCGATCTTGGCCGGCGGCGGCTGCCGCACGGAGCGGCCACCGAGCGGAAACCACACCAACAACACCGCCACAACCAAAACCAGACCTGCCAGCAAAAACGTTCGAGTTCTCATGCTCGCCCTCAATAATCATCGTTGTCGCCGCACGACGCCAGCATCGGCCAGATGTAATTTCAAATGAAATTCAGTGAGCGGCGGCGAATGGCACATAAAACAAAAGCCCGGCCATTGCTGACCAGGCATGATGTGGTTCGCGCGAGGATTTTACTCCTTCCCCAACTGGTCGACAGGCACAGACCAAAGGGTAAGCAGTTTTTCCTGCGAGACACCCGACGCAAACGGCCGAATCTCGTCGATGCCCCACTCGATCTTGGCCTCAATTCGGTCTTTGCTGTCCCCCGGTTGGGGTGTGAACCGACGCACCGCCAGGAACACCTCGTATTTTTTGATCTTGGGAATGTCCCCGAGAACCTCGTTTAAGAGCGGTCCGGGCTGCCATCTTTCAAACATCACTTGCCCAAGAGTCGCCCTTTCATTAAGCGCACGGAGCCATTCCGCTCGCTTGGCTGGATCGGTTGGGGAGTCGTCCGGCATCGCATTTAACTCCTCGTCTGTGTGCATCGGCCGGTGTGTTGGCGCAGGGTTTTCTTCGTAGATTTTCATGGGCGCCTTCATTGGTTTAGTGCTGAAACCTGATCTGACCAACACTACCCCTCTCGGGTCTTTCGTGCCCATTGCCGGAATACGTTCCAGTCGCCGGGCCTTCTGTGGCGAATTTTTTTGCCGGCTATCTCATAAAGCAAAGCGTCAACAACTTATTTTTCCGGATGTGAGTCGCAGACCTTATCCCCGGACATATTTGGCTTGCAGCCTGGCAAATTTCATCCAAAAATCCGCCGCAAACCCAGCGGATCGTTTATGCCAAGCATTGATTTTGCCATTGGAATCGGAGGGGAAGCAGGGCAAGGAATTGCCACTCCCGGAAATATTTTAGCGAGAATTTTTGCGCGTCGCGGGCTTCATCTGAACGCTTACAACGCATACCAATCCATCATCCGCGGTGGACACACGTTCCTGACGATTCGCGCGGGCGATCGCCCCGTCCGCAGCATGGGGGATAAAATCGATGTGCTGATTCCGCTCAACCAGGACACGATGGACCGGCACCTTCATTTCGTAAAAGGCGGCGCGTGCGTTCTGTTTGACGCTGACAAAATCAAGCCGGGCAACGCGGCGAGCGGCGTGCAGCTCTGCCCGATCCCCACGAAGGAGTTGACGAACGGAAACAAACTCGCCGGCAACACCGTCGCGGTCGCGGCCGTTTTGCAGATGCTCGGCATCGAGTTCGAACCGCTTCAGGACGTGCTGACGCTGCAGTTCAAAAAGAAAGGTGACGCGGTCATCGCCCAAAACGTCGCCATCGCGCGAAACGGCTACGATTATTCGGCCAAACATTTCAAACCGTTTCCGTTCAAGGCGCCGAAGCTGGCCAAACGCCTGGCTGTGGTCACGGGCAACGAGATCACTGCCATGGGCGGAGTTGCGGCCGGCGTGAAATTCTATGCAGCTTATCCAATGAGCCCTTCGACCGGCGTGCTGATGTGGATGGCGCGTCACGCTCGGCAGCTCGGCATCATGGTCCGCCAAGTCGAGGACGAGATTGGGGTGATGAACATGGTGATTGGCGCCGCGCACGCGGGTTGCCGCGCGATGTGCGCGACCAGCGGCGGCGGCTTCGCTCTGATGACGGAAGCGATCGGGATGGCGGGCATGATTGAAACCCCGGTTGTCTGCGTTGATGTGCAGCGCGCGGGACCGGCTACAGGCGTTCCCACCAAAACCGAACAAGGAGATCTCTGGCAAATTTTGGGAGCGGGCCAGGGCGATTACCCGCGGTTTATAGTTGCGCCTTCCAGCCAGATTGAGCTGTTCAAGACGATGCCTGAGCTGTTCAACCTGTGTGATCGCTATCAGTGCCCTGGGCTGGTCTTGTCCGACTTGCTCATCTCGGAAGGCACCAGCAGCGTCGATCCCGCGGAGCTGAACTTTCATCAAACGATTGACCGCGGCGAACTCATTCTGCCCAACGGCAACGGCGAAGCCGAAAACCCGTTTGGCGGGTACAACGACAATGCGTATCTCCGCTATAAAAACACCGAGAGCGGGATTTCGCCGCGAGCTGTCCCAGGCGTGCCGGGTCACATCCACGTTGCGGCCACGGACGAACATGACGAGGACGGGACGCTGATCAGCGACGAATTTACCAACCCGCACAAGCGGCGGATGATGGTGGAAAAACGGGCGCGCAAAATGAGCACCGCGCTGGCCCAGATCGCGCCGCCGAAATTGTTCGGCCCGGAAACCGCCACGGTGACGCTGGTGGGCTGGGGCTCGACCGAAGGCGTGTTGCAGGAAGCGGTGGAAAAACTCGCCGCTGAGGAAGGGATCGTGGCGAATTTGCTGGCCGTAAAGTGGATCGTCCCATTTCACGCTGACGAAATCGGCCGGATCCTTTCGCATAGCAAACGGGTGATCATCGTCGAGAACAATTACAGCGGCCAGTTCGCGCGGTATTTGCGCTCGGAAACCGGGTTCGCCGCCCACGGTCACATTCGCAAGTACGACGGCGAACCATTCATGCCGCACCACATTGTCGAAGCGGTGAAGGAACAACTCGCTGGGAAGACCAAGCTGTCTGTCCCGACGCACGAATTGATTGTTTAAGATTATGAGCTCTGTCATCGAAGAAATCGCCAAGCCCAATCCGGCCACTTTCAACAAAGACTCTTTCAAAGGAAAAATTCATCCGGATTGGTGTCCTGGGTGCGGTGATTTTTCTGTGATCGCGGCGCTGCAAACCGCCCTGTTCGAGCTTGGCTTGAAACCAAACCAGGTGCTGGTGGTGAGCGGCATTGGCTGCTCGTCGAACCTGCCCGGCTTCATGAACACTTACGGCATGCACACGCTGCACGGCCGCAGTTTGGCCGTGGCAACCGGCGCAAAAATGGCCAATCACGAATTAACCGTGATCGCGACCGGGGGCGACGGCGACGGTTATGGCATTGGCGGCAATCATTTCGTCCACACGATGCGCCGCAATGTCGATTTGACCTATATCGTGATGGACAACCAGATTTATGGCCTCACGACTGGACAAGTTTCGCCGACTTCCGTGAAAGGCATGAAAACGAAAAGCACCCCGCACGGAAGCGTGGAGAATCCAATCAATCCCATTCCCATGGCGATCGTGGGCGGGGCGACCTACGTGGCGCGCGGTTTCAGCGGGAAGCAAAAACATCTCGTCGAGTTGCTGAAGGGCGCGATCCAACACAAAGGCTTTTCTCTCGTTGACGTGTTCAGTCCTTGCGTCACTTACAATAAAGACAACACGTATCAATGGTTCACTCCGCGCGTGAAAGCGCTGGAAGAACAAGGACACGATCCGACAAATTTCCAAGCCGCGATGGAAAAGGGATTCAAATGGGGCGAAGAAATCCCGATCGGATTGTTTTGGAAACGGACGGACCTGCCAAGCTTGGAAGCACTCGAACCGGTGCTGCAGGAAGGCGGCCCGCTCGCTCATCGCAAATTAGGCATCAGCGACGAACAAGCCAAAGAGCTCATTGACGAGTTGCTCTGACTCGTAACCGCCGAAGTCATGAGGCGGACTGAGCATTTCACTCCGGCCCACTGAAACTCCGGCTCCTCATGCCGGCTGCTGCTGCCCGCGTGGCCCAGCTATTTCAGCAGGTCCAACACTGCCGAAGTCATCAAGAGCATTCCAGTCTTGATGGTTGGTTCCGCTTCGGGATGGTACAAGGACGAGTGCAACGACGCCAGCCGGCGGCCACTCGATGCTTCGTTAATTTCGGCCGCGGGGCGCGATCCAAGAAAAAACATGCAAATCGGAATCTTCTCCTCTGTTCTGCCGAACTCCGAAAAATCTTCGCCGCCCATAACCGGTTTATGGGAGACGACATTCTCTGCGCCAAGCACGCGCTGAAAGGCCGACCGCAACCGGCTCGTTAACGCCGGATCGTTGTAAGTGGACGGGGTGAACTCTTCATCCAGGACTTTCACCACGGGCAAGCGATCCTCCGCGATTCCCGCTGACAACGCTTGGCCCCGCACCACGCGCCGGATCCCCGAAAGCAGCTGTTGCCGGGTCGCATCGCCAAAGCAGCGAACGGTCACTTGCAGTTTTACCTCATCGGGAATGACGTTGTGTTTCGCGCCCCCATGGATGGAACCGACCGTGATCACCGCGGGATCCAACGGATCGCGCTCGCGGCTGATCAGCGTCTGTAGCGCCAAAATGGTTTCAGCCGCGAGAACGATCGGGTCCTTGGTGAGATGCGGCCACGCGCCATGTCCACCCGCGCCCCGGATGATCACATCAACAGCGTCGATGTTCGCGAGGGCGAAACCTTCCGTCAGCGCGACCGTCCCCACCGCAACGTCAGGCATAACATGGAGGGCGAGGCAATAATCCGGCTTTGGAAATTTCTGAAACAAACCGTCCGCCAGCATGGCGCGGGCGCCGATGCCCCGTTCTTCCGCGGGTTGCCCGATAAAAACAAGCGTCCCTTTCCAGCTCTGCTTCAGATCGGTCAGCAGCCGCGCGGTTCCCACGAACGCGGTCATGTGCGAGTCATGGCCGCACGCGTGCATCACAGGGATTTCACGTCCTTCATTGTCTCGAACCCGAACACGGCTGGCGAAGGGCAGGCCCGTTTGTTCGGCGACCGGCAGCGCGTCCAGATCAGTGCGAACCAGCACCGTCTTGCCCGGGCCATTGCGCAGCACGCCGACCAAGCCGTGGCCGCCGATATGTTCGCTGACTTCAAATCCAATGCTCTTGAGCTGGGCTGCGATGGTCGCCGCTGTCTTTTCTTCCTGGAGCGAAAGCTCAGGGTTCGAGTGCAAATGCCGGTAAAGCGGTTCAAGTTCGGGATAGAGCTGGTTTACCTGCGAATCGAGCGAACTCCGATTCACCTCCGCGGCGAATGGAGAGATGATGGTCGTGACGAAACACGCGATTACGAGCCACGAAAGCTGGTAGAAAAATAACCGGACGCTCGTCGGCTCGTCAGTAGCCTCGCCCCACCTGAATGAGCAGGTGCACGTTCGTTGGGGCGAGCCAAGCTCCGCCTGGACCAATACGGGCGCGGAGCGCCCTCGCGAGCCGGTCTGTTCATGAAAAGTTTTCATAGTTTTAAAACCACGCATCGCAACGATGAACCGCTCTGTAGCTGAACCCGTGAGAATTCAGAGGCATGCCATCGGAGCATGCTCTTTGTCTGAAAACTCATGTTTTCAGCTGCGAGTTATTTTGGAAGGCCAATCGCGCGCAAACCGGCTGTGTCAGTTGGCCCGGTGAATCCCGGCCCGCCCGCGGCGACGTAACCGTGGCTTGCGCCTGACTCATCAGCGCTCACCCAAAATGAATAAAGACTCCCGCGATCGACATAAAACCGAATCCGCACCGCGCGATCCGCTGCTCCGGAAATGTCTTCGGAACCGCGCCACCGGATTTCCGCGAGGGTTTTATCTCCGTGAAACGGCTGGCACTTCTCTTTTGAAAACTGGGTTAGCACAAGCCCGGTGCTGTCGACCAGTTCGGCCCGCAATTCACCTGCAACGTTCGCATTCACGAAGAGATGCCGGCCGTGAAATCGGATTGGCCGCGTCACGAGTGTTCCGGGGGTTGGCGCCGCGTCCATTGAAGCGAACCCGTCGCGGCGCAGGAAACCAAGCCCGGTGCTCCCGCCGGCATCTCTTTCGTTCACGAGTCCAGCGCGCCCGCTAAAATAGAAATAAAGTTTATCGCCGACGACAAGGCAGCCGCCACCGGCCGATTGAACGTTTCCCCAGTTCCAATCTCCTTTCTTTTCCGAAACCGTCACGAATGGTTTTCGGTCCGGGCGATCCCAATGATAGCCGTCGCGGCTGAACCCGAGGCAAACTTCATTCGGTTTCGGGCGGCCCGGCGGAATGTTCAGGTCGCCCCGCCAAATGGTAAACAAGCCCAGGATCAAACTTTCGTAAGCGACGCCGTCCAGGTTGTAGAGCTGCGGTTTGACTTTCAAATCTTCGCGCGGCGGATCAAGCCGATCAGCGCCAATCCACATGGGCGGCTCGTCGATTCTCGTCCATTGATGGGCCCCGAAGAGGTTGGTGTTTTCCCAGTACCGCCGGGCGCGCGGCTGGCCCCAGCCATGGCGCAAGCTGTAAACCCAAACTTTTCGGAACGGATTCCAAAACACCGTCGTCCGATCGCCGCACGAGCCGGTCCGTATCAACGGTTCGCTCCAATGAATTCCATCCGCCGATGCATGAATGGACAAACCAAAACGTCCGTCGGGCGGAGCGCCGTGCGAGCGGAACATTTTGAAACGGCGCGCCGGATCTTTTTCTTCAAGGTCGAGCCAAACGGTCGAGGAATCGCGTGCCCCCGGCTGAACCATGTTGCTCCCGGGTTTGACGTCGAACGGCGGCTTATCCCAATGAATGCCATCGCGCGAAAGCGCCAGGCTCGTCGCATGCGCATACCCATTCATGTACCACATTTTAAACAGCTGATCCTTCGTGTCGAACCACACGCCGTCGCTGAACACCATTGCCATCGCACCGCGTCCGGCGTTCTCGGACACTTGATCCGGCCGCACCACAGGATTTTCGGGGAACAATTCCAAACGATGAAAAACGCGGCGCAGCGTGGTCGACTCGATCAGAAAATCGTCGACGAAAAGTTGGCGGCCGAGGTCGATCGGAATAACCGCAGGCGGTTTTGCCAAATACGGAACGGACATTGGTTCGTCCGGCACGAACGCGTTTGTGGGCGGCCAGACCGCAGGAAGCTCAATGCCGTTGTAAAGAGTCTCGGCCTGGGAAACTTCGGCGGCAAAAAAAAGCAGTCCCAGAAGGCCGGCATTTTTAAAGAAGATGCCTGCGTTCGTTTTCATGGTGAACGAATTTCGGTAAACGACCCGCGCGACCATTCCTCCGATTTATTTATTTAGGGACACGATACAATCCAGATTTTTTACGAGAAACTGATTTCCAGGAGAGCGAGATCGTCTTCGTAGGAGGCGCTTCCTCGGGTTTTTTCCAGATACTTCAGCGTCGACTCTGGATCCTCAGCTCCGGTCTGAGTCCGTTCGCTGAGATGGTTGATGAACTGATCGAGCGTGAGCATGGAGCCGTCCTGCCGGACGATATCAAACGCGCCATCGCTGAACACAAACAGCCGGTTGAATGATTGCAGCATGGTTTGCCCAGTTTGATAACTGGCGTCGGGAAATGTGCCGACCGGCGCGCCGGGTATCTTGAGGCGTTCAATCTCGGCGTTGGCGCTGTCAGTGCCGGTGATGAGGATCGCAGGAGGATGACCGCCGCTCGTATAAGTCAGCTGCCGCGTGACCGTGTTCACCACGCCGTACCACATGGTGAAGTAGAGGTTGTTCTGGCTCTCCATGGCAAACGCGCGATTGAGCGCCGCGAGCACTTCCCCTGGCTGGCGAAAGTCGACTCCGGGAAGATTCTGCGAGCGGAGAACGTTCATGACCGAAATCGATAACAACGCTGCGCCGACCCCGTGCGAGCAAACGTCCAACAGGTAGATGGCGAAATGCTCTGCATCAATCCAACGATAGCCAAAGGCGTCACCGCCCAATTCGCTGCACGGAATGTATCGCCAATCAGCTTTCACAGGTCCGCTGAGAGGCGCCGGCAACAGAGACTGCACGTAGCGGGCCGCGTCGGCCAGTTCGGCGGCGAGGTGCTCCTGACTTTCCCGCAGCGCGCGATAAGTCCGCTGCTCCTGGTCGTGGAGCCGCTTTTTTTCCAGTGAACTCCCGATCCGCGCGCGGAGCAGCACCGGATCGAAGGGTTTGGACAAATAATCCTCCGCCCCTTTCTCAATGCAACGCGCCAGCATGTCCAAGTCGTCCAGGGCCGAAATCATGATCACTGGGACATGGCGCAACTCGGCATCCTGTTTCATCCGATCGAGCACGTGATAACCGCCCATCTCCGGCATGATCACATCGAGCAGCACCAAATCGAATCGACGGGCGCGGAGTTTTTCCAGCGCCTGACGGCCGTTCTCCGCCAGCGACACGGTGTAACCCTGCCGGCGCAGCCGCCGCGCGAGCAACGCCCGGTTGGCCTCGTTGTCATCGACCACCAGGAGCGCGCCGGAAGCCGCTTCCCCCTTTTCTGCGTCGGCTCCGGGAGCCCCTCTCGCTGGAACCGATGTGCCGCCTGCAATCGCTTCAGTCACCCCGAAGGTTTTCGCCTCGGCCGATCGGGCAAAGGCCGTGGCGAGTTCGCTCAGCATGGGCGGGGCGCTCTCTCGCAATCGACGCGCCGCGCCCGCGATCCGCAACAAGTCGTCGCCGATCCAGTTGTTCTCGAGCGCATCACATTTTTCCGAGAGGCTTTCGGCCGTCGAGATGATCTTTTCGGAAAGCAACTCAATCGTCTGATCGAGCTCGCGGAAACATTCGGGCGTCTGGCCGATCGTATCTGGGGTCAGCCAGTGATTGACCTCGGCTAAAATACGCGCGGCTGATTGATGGATGGCGACGAAACCAGGAATCAGGGGCTGCAGTCCGCGCTCATTCGTTTCCTCCTGCAAAATCTCACTGAATCCCAAAATCTCGCTGAGCGGATTGCGCAAATCATGGCGGATCCGGCTCAAGCGGCCCGCCCAGGGTTCACTGGTATGATCCGCTGGCCGCCCTGTGTTCAGAGATTCATCGAGGTGGTGGTTCATAGCGGACATGAATCGGGCACGGCCAAGTCGCCACGGGCGTGGCTCGCACTCATTTGGCCGCTGCAGGAGGCTGCGGGGCGAGAAGGCGATCGATCTTTTCAAACAATCGATTGAAATCGATCGGCTTGGTTTCGTAATCGTCGCAGCCAGCTTCGAGGGCCTTGGCTCGGTCGCCTTCCATGGCATGGGCAGTGAGGGCGATGACTGGGATGTGCCGGCTGGCCGAGTCCGCTTTGAGCTGGCGCGTGGCTGTCCAACCATCCATGCCGGGTAAACCCACGTCCATTAAGATTAGATCCGGACGCTCTTCGCGCACGAGCGCGAGACCGCGTTCGGCGTCTTCAGCGGTCAGGATCACGTGATCTTTCGGTCTCAGCCGCCGCGTCAACAGCACTCGATTGTTTTCCGTGTCTTCGATGATCAGTATTTTCGCCATAAAATCTGGAACCCAGGTCCTTCCTACCGGGCGCGGAACGGCTCGAGACAGTTTCGGATCTCTCTCGCCAATTCTTCGCGCACAAACATGCTTTTTTGCACGATCCGCTGGGTCAATCCCGACAGCCGCTGGCGGTCTTCGGGACTGAGATCCATGGCCGTGATCACCACCACCGGAATGTTTCTCCATTGCGCGTTCCGGTGCAGCTCAGCTAACAGCTCGAAGCCGTCCATCACCGGCATCATCAAATCCATCAGAATCACCGCGGGTCTGTGCTTCTGGATTTTGTCGAGCGCGGCCCTGCCATGTTCCGCCTCCGCCACGTGCCATTGCTCCGCTTCAAGCGTGCGCCGCAGCATCTCGCGCAGGTTCTCGTCGTCCTCGACAATCAAAACCTGGCCATCGGGTTGATCGTGGAGATACCGTTTCAACACCAGAACGAGCTGGTTTCGGTCGATCGGTTTGATCAGGTATTCGGAGGCGCCAAGCGCAAAGCCCAAATCTTTTTCGCCGACGATCGTCACCATGATTACTGGAATGCGCGTCAGCTCCGAATCGGCCTTGAGCGATGAAAGCACTGACCAGCCGTCGGTCTCGGGCATCATCACGTCGAGGGTGATCACAGCCGGCCGAAGCTCCCGGGCCAAACGCAAGCCGTCCCTGGCATTCGAGGCGAAGTGGATGCTGTAGCCTTCTTCCTTGAGGGTTCGCTCGATCAAACGGTGGACGTTCGGGTCGTCGTCAATGACCAGCACGCATGGACCATTCGAAGTGCCCGCCACGGCCGGGGATGGTCTGGCGGCTTCTGGGGACTTGACCTTCGCCACCTCCGCGGGAAGCCGAACGGTGAAGGTGGAGCCTTTGCCAAGCTCGCTCTGAACTGCGACGCTCCCGCCCATCATCTCGCAAAATTGTTTGGTGATGGCCAGGCCGAGACCTGTCCCCCCATATTTGCGGGTCGTTGAACTGTCGGCCTGCGTGAAGGCTTGGAACAACCGGGAAATCTGTTCCGCGGTCATGCCGATGCCGGTGTCGGTGATCGAGAAGGCGAGCGTGTCCGTGGCCGGCCCGTGGCCGGTGGCCGCTGATGAATCGCGACTGACTACGAGTTGGATCGTCCCATTCTCGGTGAATTTGTTGGCGTTGCTCAGCAGGTTGAGCAGCGCCTGTCGCACTTTGGTCAGATCCGCTCGCATGTCGCCGATGTCCGCGGGACAATCCACGATCAGGCGGTTGGATGATTTCGCGACCAGAGGTTGGATCGTGTCACGCACATCCGAGACGAGTTTTGCCACGTGGAAGTTCTCCAGGTGCAGATCCATCTTGCCCGCCTCGACTTTCGAGATATCGAGGATGCCGTTGATCAAATCAAGAAGATGGGTGGCCGAATCGTTGATGCGCGTGAGATCCTCGGCCTGTTCCCTCTTACCTTCCGTCTTGGCGTCGGAAAGGAGCATCTCGCTGAAGCCGATGATGGCGGTTAACGGCGTGCGCAATTCGTGGCTCATGCTGGCCAGGAACCGGCTCTTGGCCTGGCTGGCTGCGTCAGCTGCTTCCTTGGCCAGCGCCAGTTCCTCGTTTTTGGCTTCCAGCGTGACACGGGCGTGGCGTTCCTGCTCGAGGATTTGCTCGCGCAATTGCTCCGCCTCGCGCTTGCGGCGGATGACCAATGACCTCGCCACGAAGGCCCATCCCAACAGGCCGAGCAATCCACCCCCTGCCGGCGCCATGATGAACGCATTCGCGTACCATGGCGTGATAATCCTCAGGAACGCCCGGGCCGGTTTCGAATAGTTCAAATCCCGGTCAATAGCCTGGACGAAAAAAGTGTAGTCGCCGGGCTTTTCCGGGTTCCAGTCGAACTGGCTCGAGAGCGTGGGTTCGCGCCAGGCTGGGTCGTCCTTGGCAGGGGCCGATTCAGACCGCCTCGGGACGATGGCACATCGATAGAAGCGCCGGAACGGTTGGGTTTTGAAATCCACTGCGTTGAATCGGAATCCGATTAATTGGCCGGAATGAATGGACGGGATCTGCTCCGTGCTGCGATGTTCCGCGTCGGTTTTCACGATCAGTTCGGGCGCGGCTGATTTCTGTTTGGTGGGGCGATAGCGAGTGATGCCTTTGTCCGTCCCGATCCAGTAATCGCCCTTCTTGTCTTGGATGACGGTGTTGACGAATGATCCGGGCACTCCGTCGTCCTGGTCGAGAGAGGACCAGGTAATGCCGTCATAACGATACAACCCCGAGTCCGAGGCGAACCAGAGGACGCCATTCGAATCGCGCAGAATGGACGAGATGTCCCCGGCCGGAACGGGACGATCAGCGGTTCCCTGCAAACTGGAGAATTGCTTTCCGTCGAATCGGGCCAGCCCGGCAAGCGTGCCCACATACAGGTAGCCATCCGGACCTTCCTGAAAACAACGAACTGTATCCGAGGGCAGCCCGCCGCCGGTCGTCTCTGCCGAGAATGACTCCACCTTGCCGTGCAAAAGCCGGGAGATCGGCTGATCCCGATAGCGCGCTGCTGTCCAAAGCGCGCCTTGCGCGTCCTGATAAATCGTCCCCACAAAATTGGTGACGATGGTGACCTTTTCGGCCACCGCATTCGAGGTCCACAAATTCGCAAGGGGCACGCGGTACAGCCCCGCGAACCACTGTCCAACCCAAAGGGTGTCCTGGGAATCCAGGTGCAACGCGAGGAGGATGATCCCGTTTCGAAGAGTATCTGGTCCTGGCACCTCGCGGAACGGCGCTTCCGAGCGGGCACGAGCGGTTGGGTCGTAATAACAGAGAGTGCCCAAGGGCGGCGGGCCGGCCACCCACAGGCCGCCTTTTCGGTCCGGTTCCATGGCATAGACATTGCCCGCGGGAAGTCCTTCGCCAGCTGCGTTCACAAACGGATTCTCCCAGTAATTCGTCCGGTCGCGTTCGAGGCGGACCAGGAATGCTGGATCCCTCCCAATCTTCGAAAACCAGAGTGCCCCATCCTGAGTCATCGCGCTTCTGTCGACACCATCGGCCGGGAGGCCGTCAGCTTTCGTGTAATTGACCACGGTTTCCTCGTCATAGCGATACAGCCCGCTTGCGGAAGCGAACCAGAGCGTTCCGTCAGTACCCGCGCGGATTTTGATCACCCAATCCGATGGCGCTCCGGAATCCCGGCCGAAATGGACGAAACTGCGGGAGTCGAGATCGTAGCGAGTGACTCCACCTGAGAGGCACCCAAACCACATCACCCCATCCGGCGCGGTTTCAATCGCCGTGACCGTTGAATCAGCGCCCATGGCTTGCGCCGGCAAGCTCTCGAACTGTTCTCCATCATATCGGGTGACGCCGTGAAAATTGGCATCATTATCCTGAAACCAAAGCATGCCGTTCGGCGCGACGTGCAGCGCATCCTGATTGTGCGTGGCCAGACCCTGACTCGGAGTGATCTGGACAACGTTCGTTCCGTCAATCCGCCAGAGATCGCCGCCGGACGTCACAGTCCACACTCGATTCTGGTGATCCACCGCAAGCGCTTTGGTCTTGGTGAGGCCGGGATTGATGTCGATGCGGGGAATGCCCGCCACCGTATGAAATGACCGGCCGTCAAAACGGGACAATCCCTCGCGCGTGCGCAGCCACACAATCCCATCCGGGGTCGCGACGATGTCGAACACACGTCCTGCCGTCAGGCCATTGGTCCCGCTCGGGAAATTCTGGAACTGGCCAGTAGCCGGATCATACCGGGAAGCGCCCTTTTCAGTTCCAAACCAGAGCACCCCATTCTTCGCCTGGTGAATGCTGAACACTCGCCGGTCGATCAGACCATCGCGTTCGGACAAATTCGTAAACTTCAACCCATCAAACCGTGACACGCCATTCTGCGTGGCCAGCCAGAGGATTCCGTCCGGCGCGAAGTGGAGATCATACACACGGCCGCTGGGCAGACCATTGGCGGTCGAGTAGCGCCGCCACCGGCCTTTGCGGAACGGAGCCACTTGGAAATCGGCGGCGGCGGTCCTCCCGGGCGCCACGTGCAACGCCTGGCCTTCGTGGAATTCAAGCTGCGCATCCGGCAGGTGGATTCGCAACTGATAGTCGCCTGGCCGCAGGTTGACAAAGCGGAAGGCCTGAGACGTGTTGGTCGTCGCGCTGGCGGTGAGGGCGGTGGCCGCCAGGCCGGGCGTCGCGAGCCTGCCAGGTTCAGGTCCCGGCGCGCCTGCGCGCACCGCTTGGACCACGACATCCTGGATCAGCGAGCCATCGAAGGCGGTGACCCGGCCCGCGATGCTGACCGCATTGGCGAGCGTGAGATTCACTTCAGTGCGCCGGCCGGCTGGGCAAATGACACCCATTTTCCACGCGCCGAGATCGCCGGCGCTGCCTTCGATGTCAAAGGATTGGTACCGCTGGCGCAACGCAATGGAGTAGGTTCCATCTCGGCCCGAAGTGGCGGCGGAGAGAACCTCCTCACCATGCCAGATCTGGACGCTGGCGTTGGCCAATGGCTGGCCGGCCTCATCCTTGACCACGCCGAAAAGGACGACTGGTTCTTCCAATTGCGATGAAGCTGGGAGACGGGCGGAAACAACCCGTGCGTTGCCGGCAAGTTTCCCATCGTGATGACCCGCGGACAAATCCTTGACGACGCCGTTGGTGACATTCTCAAAATTCCACAACCCAGCCAGCGATGGCTCTGCCCCGGATAAGTGGCGGAACATGTTCGTGCGGATTTGGGCCTCGCTGCGCGCGCCCTTCCAAACTCGAATTTCGTTCATCTGCCCGCGGAAATCAGCGTCTGGATAGACAGCCCGAAAACTGGAACGACCGAGGTAATTTCGCTTTTCTCTGCCCGTCGAAGAAAACAGACCCGCCGCGGCGTTGGTGGTGACGAGAGTGCCATCCACGAAAAGCGCCAAGCCGTTGGTTCCGGCCGTGGCCGCGATGTGGTTCCATCTGCCAGGGGAAAGCATCCTGGGAAATTGCAGCGTCGTGAGGGCATCCCCAAGAAATGATTCAGCGTGCAGCATGCCGTTCGTGTCCCGGTTCATCACTGCCAGCGAGAAATTCCCGAGCGTGAAATCGAAAAATCGCGACATCGATCCAAAGGCCTCCCACTTGATCCATCCTTCGACCGTGACTCCGTCAAGATTCGTGAACGCGCCGGCCGGAAGTTCGACGAAGCTGTTCGTGCCGTCGAGGTCGAGGACCTGTTCCGTGCGGGCGGATTGGGTGGCGGGCAGCGGGGCCTCGACGACTCGTGCGTTGCCGATCAGCTTCCCGTCGTGATGGCCTGGGGACAAATCCTTGACGATGCCGTTGGTGACATTCTCAAAATTCCACAAGCCAGCCAGGCCGGGCTCGGTTCCGGTGAGGCTCTTGAACATGTCCTCTCGAACCTGCGCCTCGTTTCGTGACACGCGCCAGACCCGCACTTCCGCCATCTCTCCCTGAAAATCTTCGTTCAGTTCGGGCGCGGATTGTTTCCAGTTGCTCCGGCCCAGAAAATTGTGCTCCCCGCTTGCGATCCAGGCGAAACTGCCCGTGTGGGCGCCGGAGGCGATCATCGTGCCATTCAAAAAAAGCTTCATTCCTCCCTTCCCCGAGACCGCCGCGAGGTGGAACCACTGGTTGGTTGACAATATGCCGGGGAGAGTCAGCGAGATGATTGGGGCATTGTGATTCCGCGAAACTTCAAAAGTGAGGCCAGGTCCATTCTCGACGTTATAAACTCCCATGAGCTGGCCCTCGCTGCCAAAGTCGAAAAACCGGGAGTATCGCCCGAACCGCTTCCACTTGACCCAACCTTCCACGGTGGCCTCGGTGAGGTCATTGAAAATGTTGGATGGCAACTCGACGTAGCTGCCGGCGCCATCGAGTTCGAGGACGTGGTTGGCGGTGGAAGCGGGTTGAATGCTTTGTGCGCTGAGACTCAGAGTCAGCAGGGCACACGCTCCGGCCAATAACAGGGAGTAACGCACAGCCACTTGGAAGGGAGACATAAAATCAGCACCGCTGCTCAAAAGCAATGAACTAATTGATGGGCCGCGCTGCGTGTGGTTGTTTCGCCGGATTGAAGCCAATATCCCGCGCGTGAATTTGCAAGCTAGCCCGCGGGCTGCTGGCTAAACCTCTTTTTCATCGTCAGGATGTTTCGATCCCCGACATGGCGGTACTCGAGATCATCCACGCTCTTGCGGATCATAAGAATCCCCAGGCCACCGAGCGGCTTCGCGTCCATCGATAACGATGTATCGACCTCGGACTGCGCCGTGGGATCGAACGGGCGGGCATCATCCTCGATCTCGACCCGCAAGCCACAAGTTTCGAGGACAAACCGCACCGCAATTGTTCCGCTCTGGCCGGCTTTGTAGCCGTGCGAAATAATGTTGGTGAGATGTTCCTCAAGCGCGAGGTGCAGCCCGGCAAGGCTTGGCGCGGGAAGGTTGCGTCGGGCAGCTATTTCATCAAGCGCCTGGTGAACGACCGGAATTTCCGCGGCCCGGTTGTGGAGTAATATTTCCAAGATGCCGAAGCCAGCCGCATGCTCGTGGCGTCCGCGGCCAAGCGCATTGAGGCTTAACGAGCGCTGCCGGCTTGCCCACCTTCGACGATCGCTTTTCTGAAGCCGGTCATTTCCAGAATCTCACTAACGCCTGGCGAAGGGCGAGTCACCAACAGCGTTTTGCCGTTGTTTTTCATCTGGCGATGGTACTGCAGGATGACGCGCATGCCGGCCGAACAGATCCACTCGGCTTGGGACATGTTCAGGAAAATCTCTTTCGCGCCGGCCTTGATCGCGGCCAACACCTCGACTTCGAGTTGGTTGGCAGCAGCCCCATCAATCCGTCCAGGAATCATAAACTCCCAACTGTCGCCGGTCGTGTTCTTCGTTATGTTCATTCCAATGTGCGGGTGGATTTGCCCCATGTAACCGAATCCAATGCCTCGGGGCAATAGCTTTGTGTTGACCTTCATCGAAAGCCCCTGCTCGTTTTGAGCATTCGAATCCAACCGATCCTCGCAAACTGCAGCCTACCCCACGGTCTGCTCCTAATGCTTTTTGATCGTGTAGCTCGCCGAAGTGACGGCGCTATCCTGCAGGCCAGACTTGAACGCCTGCGCCCGAATCGTCTTGCTCTGCTTAATGGTGATCGTTCCCGTATAAATCGGCGAGGCCGCGGTGGGAAGGCTCCCATCCGTCGTGTAACGGATGACCGCGTTCGCCGTGGCGCTCGACAGCGTCAGGTTGACCGAGCCGATGTACGTGCCGCCTGCGGGCGAAAACGCCGGCGCACTCACTACTGCCGGCGCGGTGTTAATGCCAAAGAAAATTCCGGCGACGACTGCATTCGGTCCGGTGACACAGGTCAGCCGGAATCGCACATCCCCTTGCAGATCCCAAATCAGGTATTTGCCCTCCTGAAAGGCAGAAAGTGTTTGCGTGTCGAGAATCGTTCCCGTGGCGGAATCGATGACGTCGATGGTTTGGACACGGCCGAGCCGGTCCCAATCCAGGAAGTAAAGGCCGACGCGATGCGTCTGCGTGTCGCTGAAATGGAAGTCGATTCCGAAATCCGGAACGGCGTACCAGCACGACGCGAGACGGTCTGAAGCGTCTGCCTTCAGCAAGGCGCGAGCGTCGGTGGTGGAGTCGGACCACCAATAAGTCGAAGCGCCCGCGGGAGTCACAGCGGCGTAGCTCGGGTCGGCCGCCACGTTGCCGATGATGTTATAACCTTCCGTGCCATAGTAACCCTTCCAATTCCCTTGGGTGGTCACGTCCGTCGTGACGAACGCCGCCTTGGCAACCGCTGCTTTCTGGACGATGAAGCTGCGCGTGACAATCGAGCTTGGGGTCAGCCCATCTTTCAACGCGATGGCGCTGATGGTGGCGTTGGCCGTGAGCTGCAAGCCACCAGAATAGACCGGCGCATTGGCGTCCGGTTGTGACCCATCCAAAGTGTAATGAATAACCGCGCCATCGGTAGCGCTCGACAGCGTGACAGTGACGGAGTTGCTGAACGTTCCACCATCGGGCGAGAAAACCGGGGCGCTCGCTGGAGACGGAGCAACCGCCGCCGACTTCACGTTTTTGACGACGAGTTCATCGAGCCAGCCGTCGAAATTCCCAACCTGCAACGTGACCGGACTGTACCCCCAATTTTGGAATTCGCTGCTCGCGCCGCTCGCGAGGAGATTGCCGTCGATCCGGAATTCGTATCCTTGGGCATCGAGGTGAATTTTGAGGTGATGCCAGGTTTTCAGCGTGAGGGCCGAAGTCAGCGCGGCGCCGGAGAATGAGAATGTGTTGCCGCCACGAATCATCGGGCCGGCCCACATGTCTTCGGACAGCTCCATGAAACAATTCCAATTCTCGTTGAGAGACAGAATCTGGGCATTGCCGCGGGCGTAACCCTTGAAGCCATTGATGAACATCATCGCTTCGAGTTCGATCGCAGTCGTGTCCTGGTCCCGGACCGCGCCGGCTGGAATGACCAGCGTGGCGTCATCGCCAAGGTCAGCCGCCTTCAACGCGGCGCCGCTGTGCCCTGCCATCCAGCCGAGGTTGCTCGCGTCGAGCGTGACCTGACCGGCTGGAGTCATCGAACCGTTCCGCGCGGTGGCATCGGCATAATTCGAATCGAAGTGGAATAGCGCGACCGTGTCGCTCGTCACCGTTTGGGGTGCGGACTCGAACGAGTTCGGGGCAATGTTCAGCGATGTTGTGGCGTTAAAGCTTCCCGAAGCGAACACGCGACGGCCATCCGGCAATTCGGCTTCGGCCTCGACCCATTGCGCGCCGGGAGTTTTGGGCGCGAACGTAAACGACGGGCCAATGAACGGTTCTTGATCTGTCGCTTCCCAGACGATGACCGCATGGCTCAGGTCAACACCGTCCGACGAAAGCGAAAGAGTGATCGATTGCTCGGCGGGAACTTCCAGAGGCAGTCCGACGATCTGCCCCGCCGCACTCCGCCAGGCCTGGCTTTTCAGAGGAGTTTGGGCCATCCAGAAGGAAAGGCTGGCCAAGCTCCGGGCGGCATCGACGATGACGAACTCGGTCGTCGTGTTAAACGTATCTGCCCAGCGATCGTAATACGGGTAAGGCGCGGAGGCAGCGTTGTCAGCGGGAAAAGCGACCGCGGTTAATTCGCCTTGGTACAAATCGAGGAAGGGCGAGCCGCCTTGGATATTGCCGAGCGGAATGCCAGAGGGCGGAAGAACCCGTCGATCGTTTTGAGCGTATTGATGGACGATCTCGCGCTGCCGTTTCCAACCGAGGCCAGTGATGTAGGAGACGTTCAGCGGATTTCCGCCCGCCTCATAATTCATATTCGCGATCACCGCGTCGCGATACGCCGGCCGGGGGTCTAGTTGATACGCGACGGTCAGGTCAAAAGCGCGTTCGCTCGAGAAGTACCACCCGGCGCTGCGGAATGGCTTGTACGGATCGGGAAAACTCGTTCCGTACGCGTTCTCGTTGGAGAATCGGACGGAATCATCCGCGGCGGCCATGATCTCGTTCTGGCAAAGCGTCAGATAATTCGAATCGAGCGCGGCAGCGGGCAAACGTCCCGAGCGCGCCGCGAACGCATAGGTCCGCGCCGCGCAGCCATAGGCTTCGAAAAGGCGCCACCATGTCCAGCGGCGCGTGTTCGAATCGGACGGAGTGTACCACTCGATCAATTTGCTTTGATAAGCCGCGTCGCCCGTCGCAACGAAGAGCGCGGCAGCGGCCCAAGCGAGTTCATCGTCGTGCATGAACTCATTCCCGTAATGAGTCAGTTTCTGGTAAGAGCCATCTTTGCCGAAACGCGCGATCGCATCTTGCAGGAAGGCCCAACCTTTGAGCGCTTTGTCGAGGTACGCTTGCGCTTCCGCGGGATATTGCTGTTTGAATGTTGGCGACGACGCAATCTCCGCCAACGCCGCCGTGGCGGCTGCGGTCACCGCGGTCGTCTTCGGCCAGACCACTTGGGGATCGCCGTGGTCCGGCAGGACGGTGTCTTCGTAACACCGGTCACGTGGGTAAACCAAAAAGTAAAACCCGCCGTCCGCGTCTTGCATCTTCGCGAGGAAATCCGCTTCCCATTTGGCTTCCTGGAGAATGTCGCTTTTGCCATCGCCGCTTTCGGGAATGCCAAGGTTATCGAGAGCAGCCACGCCGGGAAAGGCATCGGCGGCGAACACCAGATAATGAATGAGGCCCGCGCTGTTGATCGTATACTTGCTGTAATCGCCGGCGTCATGATGGCCCTTCGAGACGTCGATTTTGCCGGTGTTCACGAACGGATAGAGACTGGAATTGACGTCCTTCAACTGCGGCGCGGTGTGGCGCGGGTTGCTGGCGTAATCGGAAGAGACGTCCGCGAGCACTTGCTGAGTGAAGGTGTAGCTCATGTCCGGCACATCCGCGGGCGCGATGTGACACGCATCATGAATGTGGCGGGTGAACGGGAATTCGTTCGGGCCACCGCAGCGCTGATGATAAAGTCCGAGCGCGTAGGCTCGGGTGAAGTTGGCCATGGTGCCGTCATCGATGGTGAAGGCAAACGAGGCGCCCAGTCCGGGAACGCGCAAACGATATTCGCCCGGAGTTTGGAACGCGCTGAAATCGGCCTCGTACACCTGCTGATATGGCAACGGGCTGTAGGTGTACCCTTGGTCCATTCGCGTGGTGAGCGTTCCGCGGAAGACAACGGCGCCCGATTTAGTGTCCGCCAGTTCGAAACCGTTCGCGACCGGGATGGTCATCTCGCCGAGGCTGCCGAGGAAATAGCCCACCATTGCTTTTTTGACTGAGCCGGGCGCGTAACCGACTTCGTTCACGTGAATCGCCGGGCTCAATTGCATCGCGTCAAAGCTGGTGTTGAACTGAACGTCAGGAGTCCAAAGGCGCCCGTTTGGGTTTTGCACTTGAACGGAGGCATTGTCAGGCACTGGACTTGCCAGGATGAGATACAGGTAATTGGCAATCCGAAGATCGCGGTGCTTGAGCGGAGCATAAAGCGGGCGGCGTTTGAAACCGACTTGTTGAACGGGGATCGACTGGCCCGCGGCGGTGACCTGAAATTCGGAAGCGAGCGGCAGGGTCAGCCCAAAATTCGCATCGACGAAATCCCACGACGTCACCCGGGCGGGATCCGGGTCTTTGCTGTTGAGGAGAAAGAGTTCGAGCAGCGTCGGTGAGAGCACTCGTAGCTGAACGCTGCCCACGGAGGGCATTTGAATCGGATTTGAATCATCCAGGGGGATACTCGCTCCCAGCGCAGCCAACGCTTGGAGGGCGACCGTAATTGCCAAACAAAATTTGGCCCAAACGAAAACAGGTTTTACCTGCGGAATCTTAAGCACGCGGCGCGGGGGAGCAGGAGAAATGCCACCGGGAGTGAATGCCCCCAATCAGCCGAACAGAAGATTCTCAATCGGAATTAAATGAAGCAAGCGGCGCCGCAAATCGGCCGAACCGAAATAGAACGTCGAGATCGCCGCAAATAACAGGCGTAAGCCGCTCAAAAATCATGGCGAATTCTGACGCGGTTTATCCGCCAGTTCGCGCTCCACAAAAATCGGTTTCGCGGCGCCTGCTCAAAACGGAATCTGGCTGTCCGCGAACAGGACATTGCCGGAAGCTGTGCATGTCTCTTCGGCTCGTCGGTAGCCTCGCCCCACCGATCGATTCGCTGCATCGAGGCTCTGCAGGTGGGGCGAGCGTACCCGCGGGCCGCCGGTGCATCCTCCTGGCCGCCTCGTCAGTAGCCTCGCCCCACCGATCGATTCGCCGCATCGCGCCACGAGTTTTGCGAAGACGATAGCTCGTGTGTTTACTCGCGCCGGGGAATTTGATTGATGACCAGCCAATAGAACCCGAGGTCTTTGATGATTTGGCGGAACTGATCGAAATCAACCGGCTTTTGGATGTAGCTGTTCACGCCAAGCTGGTATCCCTCGACCATATCCTTCTGCTGATTCGAGGAAGTCATCACCACGATCGGAATGGGCCGGGTGCGCGCATCCTTTTTCAACTCACGAATCACTTCGAGCCCGTCGACTTTGGGAAGCTTGAGATCCAAAAGGACCACGCGGGGCGGATGATCGAAGCTGCGGCCGGCAAAGACGCCGCGGCAGAAAAGAAAATCAAGCGCCTCCTCGCCGTCCCGGACAATTTGGATTTTGTTGGCGAGATTGTTTTTCTTCAGCGCAAACAGCGCGAGCTCCACATCGTCTGGATTGTCTTCGACCAGCAGGATTTCGACTTCATTCGGGTTCATAAGAATGATCGGCGCGGCCAGCTTCTCCAGTCCTGCCCACCTTGGCAATCAGATCTCCTGCGCAATTGACTGGAGCGTGAAATAAAAAGTAGTTCCTTTGTCCAGCTCGCTCTCGGCCCAAACTCGGCCGCCATGCTTGCGAATGATGCGGTCGACGGTGGCCAAGCCCACGCCTGTCCCTTCGAAATCTTCCGCTTTGTGGAGCCGTTGAAAAACACCGAATAATTTGTTGACGTATTTCATATTGAAGCCGACGCCATTATCGCGCACGAAAATGGCGGGCGTCCCCTCAACGATGACATGGCCGATTTGGATGACTGGCTTCTCCCGCGGCCGAGTGTATTTAATCGCGTTGGAAATAAGGTTTACGAGCACCTGCCGAACCAGCCCGCGGTCGCATTGCGCCTCCGGCAATGGTCCGATCTGCCATTCGATCGGCCGGCCCGCCGCGTCCTCTTTGAGCTCTTCCAAAACCTCGTTGACTAGCGGCTCGAGATCGACCTTTTCGTAGGTGAGTTCCTTTCGGCCTAAGCGCGCCAGGTTGAGCAAATCATCGACGAGCCTGCCCATGTATTGAGTGCTGGCCCGAATGCGATCGAGATAACCCTCGGCTTCCGCGGGAAGCTGAGGACAGAGCTCGATCAGCATTTTCGAATAGCCGTCGATATGCCGAAGCGGCGCGCGCAAATCGTGCGAAACCGAATAGGTGAAGGCTTCGAGCTCGCGGTTGGTGGCGGCCAACTCCGCTGTGCGGTCGAGCACGCGCTGTTCGAGTTGTTCCGCGCTTTCCCGCAGCGCGGCGTCGCGTTCTTGGATTTGGGTCAGCATGTCATTGAACGAATCCGTCAGCGTTCCGATTTCATCCTGGCTGAGCGGGACCGCGCGCACGGAATAATCCTTCTTTTCAGAAATCATTTTGGCGGTTCCGGTGAGCGCGAGAATCGGTTCGGAAATCACTTTCTGGAGCGCGTTCGAAACGGCCAAGGCGAGCAGGAGCGAACCGATCAAAACGAGCAGAACGAGCACGAAATAAAGTTGGATCCGCTTGTAGAGGGCGCCGAGGTTCGATCGCAAATAGAAAGTGCCGACGACGAGCTGATCTTTGATCACAGGCTGCACCACGACGAGACTGTTCTTTTGAAAACGCGATCCTGGATGCAAGGGCGGCTGGGGAAATCGGGAGCGATCGGCATTTTGCGGGTAGCTCGCGAGGATCGTTCCGTTCGTCGTATAAAAGCAGGCCGCGACGATGTGGGGCTCGGCGACCAGGGCAGAGAGCGTGTTGCGGGCGTCCTTTTCGTCCGAATAAAGCAGGGTCGCGGTGCTGGCGTTGGCGATGATTTCCGCGAGCGTTCCGGTATCGCGCTTGAGAGTGTCGGCCATTGCGAAGACTTCATACGTCATGAACGCAACGGAGATGAGGAGCAGCACTGACGAACTCGTGAGCAGAATCACGGCGCGCAACTTCTGCTTGATCAGTTTGTTTGTGAAAAGCATTCCCCGTTTTCTCTTCTGCTGTGCGCAACGTCTTCAACAGCCCCTCAGCAAGAATCTCACCAACGGCGCGCTGCTTTCATCGGACTGGCGCCAGCAGACGCATGACCGAATCTCCATGCTTTAAACATTTCCGTTCTTCCCAGCGGTCCGTCAAATCAAGAGTGTCTCGCTTGGTGTGGCCGAGAATAAAAATCCCGTCCGCGTTGACCAACTCAGGAAGCTCAGGATGATCGAGCAATTGCTGGGCGAATGAGGTCGAACGGCGCCCAACGTTTTTCTCCCCATACGGCGGGTCCGCGAAGATCAGATCGAATTTGCGAGCGGCTGCGGCCAATTGAACGATGGCAGTGAACACATCCTGGGTTCGGATTTCCAGCGAATCCTCCGCCAACCCAGTCGTGAGCGCGTTCTCGCGAATGAAAACCGCATGCCGGGACGATTTCTCGACGCAAACCGCCGCAACTGCGCCGCGGCTTAAACTTTCCAAACTAAGCGCGCCCGTGCCGGCGAATAGTTCGAGAACTGCCGCCCCTTGGACTCGCTCAGCCAGGCTGTTGAATATCGCCTGCTTCACCAGGTCCGGCGTCGGCCGAACGTCCCATCCCTTCGGCGCCTTGAGCAAGCGCCCGCCCGATTTGCCACCAATGATCCGCATGCCTCCAAGGAATCACAGCCACGCGCAAAAAAACCAACAAAAAAGGCGGCCCTGTTCGAGCCGCCCTGTGACGCTACCAACTTGTTTGGTCGCGCAGAGATTCCGGTTGTCTGCTTCAACGGGAGGTCGAGAGAGCCCTGGCCAATCGGCCCCGCGGCTTGCCCGTATCATTCTGGGCCACCGTCTCCAAACTGGTCAATGGCTCGACAACTTGAGAGGCGACCGAGCTTCACGGCCAAATCCAAACTGATCACCTGCCCGAACCGGCTCCTTGCCGGAGAAATCAATCTCGAGCAATTTTTCGCTTTGAATTTCTTTGCCGTTCTCGTCTTCGAGCCCACCGATCACTTTCCGGCTGCGCACATCGACGACATCGCCCGTGGAGGGGTAAGCGTATCTGCCATCGATGCTGAACGTCACCCAACCGGGTTCGTCCCTGAGCGGGATGCTGGTCAATTGCTTGGGGGGCATGACGGTCGCGTCGAACAGATGGAGACGCTTGTTATGGGCGTCCGTGAGCCACAATTCTTTTTCATCCGGAGTCATGCCGATGCCGTGACTCGGGCAGCCATGGCGCTTGGTCGGGCCGACCGCAAAGCCTTCCACCTCGACTCGGTGGAGTTTGCGGCCGGTTTGCAGATCGCCCACTTCGAAACCGAGCAGGCCGTTGATGTTGACGAAGCACAGTGTTTCCGAACCGTTGATCGTGAACGGACGAATAAAACTTGCGAACGGCCCCACGGTCTTGACGGCGGTGTGGCTGGATGTGTCAGCAACCGTGAGCAACGGCGAGCGCAAGCCGGCCAAATAAACATGCTTCCCGCTGGGCCCGTAAATGGTGTTGTGCGCTCCGGAATTTGGAATGATTTTGGCAAGCACGTCCCCCGTAGCCGCATCCACCACGTGCCAGTGGGCGCCTTCAAGCGACGGGACATAAATTGTCTTTCCGTCGGGTGAAATCGCCATCCGATCGCAGCCGCCGGGATAGGTCTTTTCCCAAACCAACTTTTCCGTCGTGAGATCGATTGCCATCAGCGTTTTCAGTGAACTGACGAAGACCCGTTTGAGGGGCACGCTCGCGCAAATTCCTTTCACATTCATCGGCTGCCCTTTGTTATCGAGGCCCGCGGACGGGATCCGCCGCAGGAACTGATGTTTGCGGTCGATGTCAAAAACTAGAACTCCGTGGCCGCCGTATTCGAGGTAATTGCGAATGCCCGGTTCTGCGACATAAAGCAGGCGGTGGGTTTCTGCGGCGTGGGTCAGTTGGGCAAAACCGAGGAGGCAAGCCAGGGCAGCGAAAAAAAAGGAGATCAGGGAGGAATGCCGTTTCATAGTGACGCCATCCTCTCCGACTACACCATCGAGTTCAAGTTTGATCCCGGCTTAGTGAGCCAAACGGAAAAATCGGGCGTTCCCTTGGATCATCAACTTGAGCGTGTTCGAACCGCCGGCTGAGGTTGGCGCGTTCGTCACGCTTTCCCAGGAGATCGGAGCGTTCAACGCCACAGCCGATTGCAGCGAGAACCCGCCGCCCGAATCAGGCCACGAAAGCTGGACTTGAGCAGGGCCAGCGGTCTGAATCTGCAACGTTGGAGGAGTCGAGGTTCCGCCTGAAACGTGAAAAGTCAGCTCTGCCGAATCGTCAGCGGAATTCAGCTCAGGAACATCATTCGTCAGCGCCGCGGAAATTTTCACTGTGCCGGAAGCGGCGGCGCGGACGACGCCGAACAAGGCGAATGTTTCGCCATCAGCCAGAGCGCCTGCGCGGACGCTGAAGCCGTTGGTCGTTTTCACCACGTCGCCTGCGGTGGAATTGGCGGAAACGAATTCGAGCGCAGCTGGCAGCGTGACTTGCAAAACTGTGTTGGATGCCGTGAGCGGCCCGCTGTTCAACACCGCCGCGATGTACTGCGCGGTGTCGCCCACCTCTAATTCCGCCTGGGTGCTGCTGAGCCGAACAGAAAGGCTCGTGCCGCTCCCAACGATGAAATTATTTGTGCTGGAGGCCGTCCCAAGAACGTTGGTCACGCTGACAAAGCCTGTCACCGCAGCAGGCGGAACCGTCGCCACAATGTTCGAACCGTTGAATGAAAACTCAGCGTTGAGCTCGCCAAATAAAACCGCCGTGACGCTATCGAGATTTTCGCCTGTGATCGTTACGGGAGTTCCGGACGGCCCTTGCGCCGGAACGAAACTCTCGATCTGCGGAAAGCGAATAACCAGAAAATTGGTCGAACTGGTCGCGACATCTGTTGCGGTCCTAACGGTGATAGGCCCGCTCGGCGCATTGGTCGGGACAATGGCAACGAGCTGTCCGGTGAACGTCGAAAACTCCGCGGGCACGCCGTTGAATTCAACCGAAGTCACGTCTTTAAACCCGGCGCCGTTGATCGTGATTTCGTCACCTTCAGCGCCCCGCGCCGGTTCGAAGCCGGTAATGGCAAGGGGCAGCTCCTGCGTGACGGCAAAGGATTTTCCGCTCGTGCTCGACCCGCCCGGAGTGACGACGGTGATGGGCCCGTTGGAAGCGCCGACTGGAACCTCGGCCAGAATCTGATCTCCAAAAATGCTAAATTTCGCGCTGCCGCCGGTGAATCGCACTTCCGTGGCGCTTTTTAGATCGGTGCCACTGATGGCAACCTGAGTGCCAACCGGTCCGCTCACAGGAGAAAACCCGGTCAACACCGGCGCCGGCCCAAATGAGATCACGAATGGATCTGCGCTCGTGGCCGTGCCGCTCGGGCTGGTCACGCTAATCGGTCCCGTCGTCGCTGTGGCAGGGATCGTGGCGACAATGTTCGGCGCGAACAACGAAAAGGAAGCTTCAACTCCGTTGAATTTAACCGAGGTCACGCCCGACAAGTTCGAACCGGAGATCGTGACCTGGTTTCCCGGCGCGCCCGTGGCCGGAGAGAATCCGGAGATGGTGGGCGCGGCCGGTTCATTCGCCGAGGTGACGGTGAACACGGTCGAACTCGTCGCCGAACCGGAAGGCGTGGTGACAGTGATCGGTCCGGTGGTCGCATCGGCGGGAACAGTCGCGAAGAGCGAATTTCCGAAAAGCGTGAAGGAAGCCTCGGCGGTGTTGAACCTGACCGAGGTCGTGCCCGACAGATCGGCGCCGCTGATCGTGACGCGCGTTCCGGCTGGCCCCTCGGTTGGTGAAACGCTCGTGATGACGGGAGCAGCGCCAAACGCGGCGGAGCCAAGACCGGCAAACAATCCAAGAATTAATCCAGCGCGCGTGGGTCGAAGCAGCTGAACCAACCAATTCGAAGAATTCTTCATGTGCACATTGACCTTTCAAAGAAACAATTTTCTACGCCAGCCTGGCTGGCGTCCGAGAGGTTGGATATTCGAACGCCCGCGCCAAAATTAAGCCCGAGAAAGTATCCGACGAATAACAGGGTGTCAACGAACCCACCGGAACTATTTTTCATTTTTGAGCAGGGCCCAATTGCAAGGCGAGCCGGCAAGCTTCCGCCAAGCTTCGCGTAAACGCTTTCCCTTGATATGCGATATCGAAGGCGGTGCCGTGATCGACGGATGTTCGGACGATCGGCAGCCCAAGCGTTACGTTAATCCCGCCTTCGAAATCGAGCAGCTTGAGCGGAATGTGGCCTTGATCGTGATACATGCAGATCACCGCCTCAAATGCGCCGCTAAGCGCGCTCCGAAAAACCGTGTCGGGAGCAAATGGTCCGGAAACATCCCAACCCTTGGTTCGCGCTAGTTCGATCGCAGGGGTGATTTCTCTCTGTTCCTCCAAGCCAAATGCGCCGTGCTCCCCCGCATGCGGATTCAGGCCCGCCACAGCGATTCGTTGCTTGGGCCGAAGCTTCCTCAACGCGCCCACCGTAAGTTCGATCACCGTCAGAATCCGCCGCGATTGGACTCTGCCGATCGCCTCCGCCAGCGAGATGTGGGTCGAGACATGGCTGACGATCAGCTTCTCAGAAACCAACATCATCGCGCTCTCGTTTACTCCGCAGAGCTCCGCCAGATATTCGGTGTGGCCGGTAAAATTCTTTTGCGACAACCGCGTGGCTTCTTTGTGGATCGGCAAGGTCGCCATTCCGCAGACTTCGCCGGCCAAAGCCAACCGAGTCGCGCGCTCGACATAACGCAGCGCGGCGTGCCCGGAAACGGCGGAAATTTGACCTGGACGCAAATCAGCTTCGCGCAAAAGGCCAAGGTCGAGCAAATTCAATTTCCCCGGCCGCGCAGCCGCGGTTTCGGAGACAATTTCAACATGAACGCCGCAGCCCAACAGACGATTTGCCAGGGCCAAGGCCGAAGCGTCCCCAACTATGAGGATCGACTCCGGCAGTTCCCTCCTTTTGTAAGCTTGAAGGATGATTTCCGGGCCGACGCCGCTGCTGTCGCCCATGGTGATGGCAAGCGGAAGAGTCATCGTCTGCTGAGTCGCTTTTGAATTTTCCGCAATAGATCTGGCTGGCCGAAGCCTCCTGGTTTCGCCGCCAAATGAAAGCTGTTTTCCCCTTCGATGCGAGCGAGCGCGACGCCCGGGCATAATTCACCCTCGACTTGCAAGCGGCGCCACAATGTTCGTTTGACAATCGCAGCGAATGTCTCCCCTCCGAACACCAGGACCAAACCGAAAGATTTTGAAGCCAGCACCGCCGTCACTAAGAGAGCAAAGTTCCGAGACACGCGAGCGGATCCGAGCACAGGCGACTGGCGCCCGCAGCTTTCATCGCAGTCCGGAATCGTCGCGAGCACAATGCTGCGCCCATTCGCCCGCTCAATGATTTCGGCCGCGAAGTCTCGAACTTGCGTTGAGCTGAGCGACCGGGCAAACAAAAGTTCCCTCGGCAAGGGCGGGCGAAAAAAGCGACCGTCACCCGCAACTCGTTTCACTTGCGCGCGAGACGCAGGATGCAAGCTGCCGCTCGCGACCAGCATCGGTCCTTGGCAACTGACGCCCGCCTGCCCGCTGCGGCGAAATGGGATGACATCGGCCAAGATCCCGGCGAAAGCTGCGGCTCCGGCAGTCGCGCGAAGCGCCTGCCTGGCGGCAAGCGCAACTCCAATTTCTCTCAGATCGGCCCCGGTTTCGGCATCGATAGCGACGATGGAATTGGCGGGCAGCTGATCGATCGACTTCAGCTGAGCGAATGTGGTCGCCACAATTTTGCCGGCGTTCTGTTGCTTGAGGAGAGTTGGGATGTGGCTGTTTCGAACGGGCGCCAGGATATCTCGCCCGAATTCAGTCCGGTCAATTTTTTTGCCATCGAGCAGTTGGAAACCATTTTGGGTGGTTCGCCCGAATTGAGGAGCTGCAGGAACAAAAAACAAAACCGAACTCCCGAGCGCCGATCGAAAGGCGCGCAGCTCAGCGCCGATGTTTCCGCGCAGAGTCGAATCGGTCTTCTTGTAAAAATGCGTCGCCCCTGACGCCAGCGCGCGGCGGACGAGCAACTGAACGCGGCGGGCCGCAACGGCTGGCGCTTTGTGGCGCGATTCAGTTGAAACCGCTACGACGGAGTATTTTTTCCAGAGCTGGTGAAACGCAGCCGGCCGTTTTAGCTCAACCACCGTAGACACGCCGCGCTGGGCGAATTGAGCAGCCGCATCGCAAGCGCCGGTTAAATCGTCGGCGACGATTAAAAGCCGCGCTTGATCAGGCTGAACTGAATTGGGAGCGACGCGAATGTTCACTCAACGCGCGCGGTCCGAAGCGGATTCTCGCGCGAAAATGGAACCGAGGGGACGCCCGTGACTGGCAGCCATGAACGGTAAGGACTGCCGCCCACTCCCGCGCTGCCGAAGTCGCAGAGCTTCACCTGACGTCCCTCCCGCGCGGCAAATTCCATCAACAACATTGGCGGGAGCCAATCCATCGTGCTGGTTCGTTTCCCGGTCAAACTCTTCGCGTTCAAGACCGGGACTTCGTCCGGATCCATTTCGTTAAAGCGCCGGTCGTACGTGAGCAGAACTGGCCCACGGTAGATCGAAACTTTGCCCGCGCATTCCCGTTCGCCAGCCCAAAATTGCAGCGAAAAATCGAACTCGATCTCGATCGTGTCGCCTTTGCTCCAAGTCCGATTGAGGGCGAAGTATTGGCCGGAGGGGACCCCATCGAGCGGCACACCGTTCAGCTTCACGATGGTTTTTCGTGACCAGTGAGGAATACGCAGCTTCAGAGGGAACGCCGCCGGATTCTCAGGATCGACGCGCAAACGGACGTGCGGATCTCGCGGATAATCGGTTTCCTGATTAAGAACGAGACCCGCGCCGGATGGCAGCCGCGTCTGGATTATCGAGGGCCCGTACCAATTCAGGAGGATCCCCCCGCCCGATTGCATGAGCGCCCAGTCGCTGATCATGCCGAAACCGCGCGCCCCATTAACGCTGCAACAATTCAACTCAGGGCTGCCAGCGCGGGCCTGAAAAACGATGTCATGCGCGCTGGCTTTGCGGACGCCATCCATCGGCGTGTTATACGTCACCCAACGACCGCTCGGCGAATGGATGCCAATGACTGAATTAATCGAGGAGAGCTCGAGCTCATCCGCGACGATCGATTCACCGGTGAGTTTCAGCATCTCCACGCTCAGCGCGATCCAAGCGATCGTGCAGCAGGTCTCGATTGCCCCAGGATGATACGGGTTGCCTTGCGCCTGTTCACCCGAGGAGAACCCGCCGTTGTTATGCCGGTCGAATTTGACGATGCTCCACCAGATCCGCTCGAACGCGCGGCGATATTTCTCGCCGCCAGTAATCCAGAACAACTCCGCCAAGCCCATGATTGCGTGCAAACTTTCCCAGCGCGGCTTCGGCATTTGGAAAAATTCTTTGCCCGCGAGCGCTGCGTTCAGATAATCGCCGGCGAGCGGCTTGCCATCGGCCGTGTTCGCGCCAAATTCATCGCAAATTTTTAGCGCCAGGTTCCGATAACGTTCTTCGGGCGCGCGGTGATAAAGCAAACAGAGCGCGTGGATCGGCGCGAGGTTCATCTCGGTGCTCCCGGTGTCCACGAGCCGTGCGTTCTCAAATTTCCGGCAAAATAAATCTCCGATCCGCCGCGCGCAAAGCAGGGCCGCTTCGTCCTGCGTTTCCTCATCCCAGAGCAACAGCCCGAGCAGAATGTGATAATGCCCCCACGCGTCCCAGGTCGGGCCACCCTTGGGGCCGGCGTTTGGCGCAGTTCCAGTGAGCCGGCTCTGCTTCGGCCAAGGGCCAAGATAGCCGTCCTCAGCTTGCAACGCGACGAGCTGCCTGACGAAATTTGCAATCGCGAGTTTCAGCGAATCATCCCCAGTCAATCGCCAGACCTCAATCGCACTCGTCAAATATTTCCCGGCGAATTCACCAGCCCACGGGACCATATCCCGCAGCGGACGCCAATCGCGGTCACGGAACATTTCCAGAATCGCGGGATTGCTCGCCGGCGCAACCTTGAGCCATTGATCGGTGATCGCTGACAAATATTCCTGCACCGGTCCTCCCAGCTGGAAACGCGTCCCGATAATTCGGCGGCATGCGGGCCCGGGCTTTCCCGACGGACCTGGGCCAGGTTCGGAAAATAGATTTTGGACAATCGCGGCGGAGGCGGCGCCGGCGAAGGTTTGTTTCAGGAACAGGCGACGGCTTGTGGAAGGTGAGCTCATTATTATTAGTCAAATCGGGAAATGCTCAGCGCGCTCGAACTTCGCCGGCTGAGGTCGCCAATCACAAATGGCAAATGGCAAATGGCAAATGGCAAATCGTCAATCGTCAATCGCCAGCCTCAGTGCGTCATCAGATAGAAAATGATGTTGATCGCGAGAGGATACGCCCGTTTCACTGAGAATTTTTCGAAGAAGTATTCTTCCTCGCCTTCGCGTTCCCAGCCGTCGCCGTTGTCCGTGTTGTGCGTGGCGATCACGACGATCCGGCCTTTATCATCCAACATCGCTCGGACGTGCATCTCCGTGCATTCCTCTCCGTCGTGATATTCCCAAGTGACGCCGTCGTACTGGCTGCGCTGGCCAGTTCTTTGATTCGGAACTTGGAGGCTGTTTTTCGGGCCTTTGATGTCGAACACGCAATGAAAGACCGGATGATCCATCGGCAACTCGACAAATTCCCGCTCGGGAAAGACCCGCTTGATCTGGCGATAAAAGCCTTCCCATTGGACCTCGCCCCAAAAATCGTCCGCCATGAGCGTGCCGCCATTTAACAAATACTTTCGCAGAATCGGCACTTCGTCGTCGTGCAGGAGCAATCGTCCCGGTTCGACCATGTAAATGAACGGATAATTAAACAGATCTTTGTCCGTGAGATCGAGGACTCGGCCGTTCGGATCGGTTTTGATCGAGGTGATTTGCTGCAGGCGATACGACAAGTTGAGGTCGCTGTCGGGAAAATCAGTCCACCAATCCCCGGCCGAATATGAGCCGTAGCGAGCCCGTTCGTAGCGGATCCGGACGAACGTAAAAAGGTCGCCGTCGAATCCCGGGGCGTTCGTCCAATTCGGCGTGCCGGTGCTGTGCGAAGGAACCTCGCGCGCGGTCCGGCAGGTTTCATATTCCGGACGCCACCCTTCCCCGCCGCCCCACCAACCGCGATACGGCTGCGCAAATAAAAGGCCGGCGGCCAAACAGGTGAAGGCGGCGGCCAAAAACAGTTTCATCGCAAAGGTTGGTTGGGGGGCCAGATGTTGAAAAGACCGTGACACGTTTCCAGAATTTTTCAAATCATCGAATGCCGCTGGGCACATCCCGTAAAAAAGCCCCGGCCCCCCGAGCTGGTTTCAAAACGTGAAGAGCCTCGATTGAAAGGTTTCCGATCGCGCTTATTCATTATTCATTTGACTTGGAGCAAGGATTTCGGCACTGGAACTGAGTGCAGGCGAACGAAATTCTCCCTAATCTCATCATCACGAAGGAAAAAGCATTCTTCAGCCCGAAAAAGGAATGCCCCGTCAATTATTTATGAAAAACCTAACTTTTATCACACCATTTCTGACGGGGATTCTCCTTGCCAGTGGCTTTGTCTGCTCAACCCGAGGCGAGCCTTTGCCGGCCTTGCGGTCCGTCTCCAGCGTCAATGGCAAGCTCCAAGCCGACTTGGTCATCAAAAATGTCGATAAGAAGCTTAACGGCCACCACATTCATGGACTTCGCACGTACAATGGAGATTTTCCCGGCCCCACCTTGCATGCGCACCCCGGAGACACGATGAGCATCCGTTACATCAACCGTCTGGAAGTGGACCCGACCCACGCGGCCGCGGGACACCACGGGCAGGCCTACAACAGCGTGAACCTCCACACGCACGGACTGAACATTTCCCCGGAAGGCTACTCTGATAATGTGTATCTGGAGATTTTGCCGGGGCAATGGGTGCCTTTTGAATTCCACATTCCCACGAACCATCCGACCGGATTGTTTTGGTACCATCCCCATCGCCATGGCGGAGTGAGCACGCAGATGGGAAGCGGATTGGCAGGCAATATCATCCTCTCAGGGAACGGTGATCTTTCTGAAATTCCCGAGGTCGCGGCCGCAAAGACAGTGGAGATGGTGTTTAACGAAATCCCCCTCACGTTGATGACCAATGCCGATCCGAGCGATCTGACGGAACATTTCAAGGTGCCGGACGACCCGGCCGTTTTTAGGCTGACGGGGATTGACACGAACCCTCCACCCAGCCTCAGGATATACACTCTCAATGGCGCTCCGTTGTTTGAATTGGATAGCCGCAAGCCTGAACCCACCCCCTTGGCGCCCCCTGAGTGGACCATGCAGCCGGGTGAAGTGCAGCACTGGATGATCACCCACGCGGGGCTTGACCAGTTTCTGAACCTCGCGCTCTTGGATGACGCGGGCGTTTCGCAGCCGCTGTATATTCTCTCCTTCGATGGAATCACTGTTCCCAAGTTGCAACCGAGTACGAACGGGATTCTGCTCGGCAGCGGCAATCGAGTCGAGCTTCTGGTCAAGGCTGGCGCCGCCGGGTCTGTCTATCATTTCAAATCGCTCACGAACGCGGATTTTCAGGAGAATATCGTGATTCCCCTTGCCACCGTCAGAGTCGAGGGCGCCGCGGCCAACATGGCTCTCCCGGTCAATCTGAATCCTCCCATCGCGCGGCTGCCTGACATCCAGGATCAGGAAATCGTGCGTAAGCGCGATATTAGCTTCGATTTTGATTTCGACACAGGCGGCTTGACGGTGAACGGCGTCCCGTTTGATCCGCTCAATTCCATGCAAACGATGCTGCTCAACACCGCCGAAGAATGGAATCTCTCGACCGTTGGAACCGGACAAGTGAAGTTGCCCTTGGCTCACCCATTCCACATTCATGTCAATTGGTTTCAGGTGGTAAAAATCAATGGAGTGGCCGTCCCGCCGCGCTGGCAGGATACCGTGATCATTCCGTTCGGGGGCAGCGTGACCATTCGCCATCGTTTCCAGCAATACACCGGCCGTTACGTCCTGCATTGCCACATCCTGCCTCACGAAGATTTGGGCATGATGGCCGGCGTGGAAGTAGTAGACCCGGCTAACCTCAACGAATTGCAAACCTGGCGTAAGGCGACTTTCGGTTCGTTTGAAAACTATGGAGCGAGTTCGGATGCGGCCCTGACTTTGGGGGGGTTGGCAAACCTTTTCCACTATGCCTATGGCGTTACCGGCACTTCGACCGCAGGCGCGCCAGCTTACCAACTGATCAAGGACGCCGGAAAAGATTACGTCGGGTTTAAATTCGATTGGCGCACTCCGCTTGCGGGCGCAACCAATCCCGCCAGCTACGTGCTGTTCGCTTCAACGAATTTGGTGGATTGGCGGCCTGCGCCTGCCGTGGCCGTCGGCGTCCCCGTGGACAAACGCAACGGGTTCCAATCTCTCGTCGTCAGGGATACAGCGCCGATTTCGGAAGGGCAAAGCCGGTTTCTGCAAATGACCATCCAAACGGAGCCAGTGGCCTTGCCGATCACGCCGGATTTACCTCAGTAAAACCCCGGCTGCCCTAGATTAAAAATTAAGCGCCGGCCATACTCCCTTTGTATAACTGGCTGGGTTTGACAACGGGATTGCGGAATTGACACGAGAGAAAAGCGACGGCGGTCAGGGTAAAATGCAGCATTCTTTTCATGGAGTTTTCTCGATTGCATTCGCCTGGTTCTTGGCGCGCTGCCCCAGCGCATCGTAGGTGGCGTATTTGTAGCATTCACTCAGGGTGGGATAATTGAAGCAGGTTTGGATGAACAGGTCAGCGGTGGCTTCCATGAGCAGCGCGGTCAAACCGACATGAACGAGTTCGCTCGCCTGTTCGCCAATGACATGAACGCCCAAGAGTTTCATGTCCTCCCTGCGGAAGAGCAGTTTGAGAAAACCTGATTGGTCGCCGATGATCTGGCCGCGCGCATTCTGGTTGAAGCGTGCCTTGCCAACAACGTATGTGATTTGCTTCTGTTGGAGTGTCTCTTCGGTTTCCCCGGCCATGGAACACTCCGGGATCGTATAAATGCCGAAAGGCAGGATATGTGCGACGCGAGTTTTATACTTGAGATCGAACGCATGAACCATAGCGACCCGCGCCTGTTCCATCGCGGTTGAAGCCAGTGCTGGAAACCCAATGACATCTCCTGCGGCATAAATATGTGGCAGCGCGGTTTGGTAATGTTCGTTCACCTCGATGATTCCGCGAGCCTTCGGGTGAACACCGATCGCTTCTAAGTTGAGCCCGTTTGTATTGCCGGACCGGCCAGTTGCCGCCAGCAACGTATCCACGGTTGCTATCCCACCCGATTGCAGGCCCACCTGTATTTGGTCCCCGCTTTTGATGGTGGCGATGGCGTCGGGCATGTGAAGCCGGATGTTCATGGCAGTCATCCGTTCCGCCAAGGCGCTGGAGATCTCGGCATCGAGGAAACCGAGCAAACGTTCACGGCCTTCGACCAGCGTCACCTGGATGCCAAGCGCCGCAAAGAGACACGCATACTCGCAACCGATGACCCCGCCGCCCGCAATGAGCATGCTCGCAGGAATCTCCCGGAGATTCAGGATGGTGTCTGAATCGTAAACCCGCGGGTTGTCGAATGGAAATGTGGGCGGGCGAAACGGACGTGAGCCAGTGGCAATCAGGGCGAATTCAGTTCGCAGCTCTGTTGCGTCTCCTTCTTTCGTCGAGACCGCAACGGTGTGCGAATCCACAAATGAAGCACGCCCAGGGTACAGGTCGATGGCGTGGCGCCGAATATTTTCCGCGATGCGCAAACGCTCGGCTTGGACCACTTGCTGTTCGCGATAGAGAAAATCGCGCGCGGTGACTTTGTCTTTCAGGGCAAAGCTGATCCCGTAAAGGCCCCGCTGGCGGAACCCTGACAAGTAAAGAGCGGTTTCTCGGAGTGTTTTTGAGGGAAGCGTTCCGGTGTTGGCCGCTGCACCTCCAAGGACGGGAGCTTGTTCGATGAGGGCCACCCGTTTGCCGAAGTAAGCGGCCTGGGCCGCACCCTTTTCGCCGGCGGGCCCGGAGCCAATGACCACCAGATCATATGTTTTCTCGGACATGAGAGGAGAGAGCAAACTGGTTTGGGGTTAGGCCCGATGATAAGGGCCGAGGGGGGCGCTTCAACACAAACCGTCTTCTTTAGAGGTCCCGCGAATTGCGCCAAAAGAATTGTTACCCTGGCTGGGTGGCTGAGGAGGGGAAAATGATTCGTTGCGCCAGAACTGAAGGTTACCGTGGCGGAAATGGACAAAGGGATGAGCCAGAAGACACGGAACGAGGTATTGAACAAGT